>CEWG01079620.1_pt1 | contig 10270 bp, 10 predicted proteins | sample 361411 | NCBI WGS metagenome assembly CEWG01 (sample SAMEA2622173, study PRJEB7988) | marine metagenome | biome: marine biome (ENVO:00000447); feature: surface water layer (ENVO:00002042); material: "saline water (ENVO:00002010), including plankton (ENVO:xxxxxxxx)" | depth 5 m | reverse complement strand
TTTTACTTGATAATTTAAAGTTGACAAAAATAATTAGATTTAGTTAATGATTAATGTTTAGTCATAACTATTTTAAAATCTTCTTATGAAATTTAAAATGCTATTATTTGATTTAGGTGGTGTTATTATAGATATTTTACCAGAAAAATCAATTAAAGAATTCAGTAAACTCTCAAAACATTCTCAAGAAATGTTTAGAGATATTGATTATAGAGAAAAAAATAAAAAGTCAGATCTCAGTGATATCTTTTTTGATTTTGAGAAGGGGATAATAAGTAAAAATGATTTTAGAAGTAAAATAAAAAAACTAGGGAAATTAGATATAGATGATTTCTTATTTGATCAAATTTGGAATCTTACAATTTTTAAGTTAGACAAAAAAATTTTAGATAAAGTATTATCCTTAAAGTCAAAATATTCAATAATGATTTTAAGTAATACTAATGAAATACATAAAGAATATTTCGATAAAATGTGTGTAAAAATTTATCAAAAGACCTTTGATCAATTATTTGATAGAGTTTTCTATTCATTTGATTTAAATGCTCGAAAGCCAAATAAAAATATATATGAATTAGTCTTAGCTAAAACTGGTATTAATCCGAATGAAATTATTTTTTTTGATGATATGAATTTGAATTTAATACAACCTAAAAAATTAGGAATTAATACTTATCATGTTGATGATAAAAATGATTTAGGAGGTTTTTTAGATGGTTTCGGTCTTAACTAATTTTATCCTTTGAAAGATATTTTTATCCTCTATTATAAAAATGTATACTCCATTTTTTAAGTTTTTAATATCTATTTCTTTTATATCTCTAAAAGATTTTAAAAACTTTCCACTGATGTCATATAGTCTAGCTTTCTGAATTGACTTACTCAAGTTGTAAATTCCAGAACTTGGATTTGGAAAAATCTTTACTGTTTTCTCTTGCTCCGGAGAATTTATTTTTGTCAAAACATAATTTGATTTTCCAAAAACTGGCCTTATCATTATACTGCCCCTTACAATATCATTACTGATCCAATTATTATCAATTTTGTAAAAAATTTTATCTGATGTGTTATTATTTTTATCTAAACCAATAGGTAAAAAAGAATTTTCTAACTGTCTAAATCCAATATAAAATGTATCACTGACAATAACTGGTTTAGATAGCTTGTACTCACTAAACCTGCCATTAAATTCAGGATCAATAAATTGAGAGGAGAGTATTTTCCCATCATTTTTGAGATTTTCGTAAATCAGTACTTCAACTTGATTTGTATAAGTAGAATAAATATTTTCAGGGAAATAAATTTGAATATCAGTAAGTGTATCTTGAGTAAAAGTTTCGTATTGAAGTACTAATTCTGAATTTTTCAAATTCAAACCTGCAGCATACTCAGCGTCACCATCATCATAAGAATAAAAATCTGAAAAAATGAATGAGAATCTACTTGAATCATTAACTAGTAGGTCTTTGTTAAATAATGTAGAGTCGCCAGAATCTATGTAAAATAAAAAATTTATAATTAAGCTGTCTGATTTAGATTGTAACTCAGAAAGACTAATTGGATTTATTTTAATTTCTCTCTCTTCTAAACCGTTAAGAATTGGTTTTAATGGTTCTTTTACATAATATTTGAATTGTAAATTTTCTGAAGGCAAGTCAGCTTCAAATGAATAGTTTAACGGGTGAATATTTTTATCAAGATTTTTTATTTTAATTGTTATTGTATCAGTATAATTTTCTGAATAGGGCAAATGATCCAATGGCACTGATATTAAATCTTTAAATATTTTATTTCCTTCATGTTCTATGGTCCTGTCTATAAATGTAGAATCATTATTTGTTCTATCCTTATCTACATAAACGTAATCTATTAGCCAGCTATCAAATGGACCTTTAGAATTTCCTTTATTATAAATTTTAAATTGAAAACTTTCATGAAGAAACTTTTGATTTAAATATATACCCTCAAATTTAAATTTGTTTTTCTTATTAATATGACCTCCATTTTTATACCATACTGTTTCCCAGAGGTTTTTATCATTTAAAAAATCAACAAATATTGTATCCTCATAATCTGGGTATTCACCGTTTATATTAAATCTCCAAAAGAAGCTTAAAAAAACACTGTCAGCTGATGAAAGATTTTTCATATTAATTATGTCAGAGATAAGTACATCTGAAGTTCCGTATCCCCCAGAATTATCATAAGGGAGTCCATTTTTATCAATTCCATCGAATAAGACTATATTTTTACTTGGGGCATTAATGTTATTAAAATCTTTAATTGATACATTCTCAGAATTACTCCAAAATTTATCATCAAGTTTTTTTGATGAGGAAAAATCATCCCAAAAAGGTAAAACTATTTCATCTAATTTGTGGTTTGTGTAATTAGGTGATTTCAATTTAAAATAAGAAATTTTCTGAGCCCTTGTACTTGAATGAAATAATATTATAAATAGAAAAAGTAAAAATTTAATTTTTTTCATTTTTAGTATCCGATACTACCCATAAGTTTATTCTCCTACCTATTCTGACCCTGGTGGATTTTCCTGGTGACTGCTTAAATACATAACCAGGTTTAACCCAAAATTTTTCATAAATTTCATTTCCCTCTTCATCAAAATTTTTATTGTAGAAGTAGCCACTATCAGCATATATTATGTTGCCTAGTCTAAGTCCAGATCCAATAATCGTAAATTTTGCCTCATCAAGTTCAAGGTTTTGTAGATCTGGAGCATCAAAAATTTGATTTCCTAATCCGTTTCCAACTTCAAGGTCTACAACTGACCCTTTAAGAATTAGGTCATTTTCACTGATTGAATCTCCATCAATAAAAATTTTAAGTACTGCATTTCTTGCCATATCTGGAACATAAGTTATATCTCCCAATTTTAGATCATAACTTTTCAAAATTAATTGGGCATTTTTCACAGATCCATTAATAATTTTTGGCATTTTAATTTTTGGTGGAATAGATGAATTTAAGGTTAAATATATTTTTCTATTTTCTTTTACCTTATCATTTACTGAGGGGTTTTGTTGAAGTACCGTGTAAGGAGGATACTCTGAGGAATAGCTTGAATCATCAAGTATTTCGTACCTTAAATCTCTATCTGAAAGAAATTCATCTAAATCTTTTATTTCCATACCAACTAAATTTGGTACTGTAATCGTTTCTCCATGGTTTGTGATAAATGGAAAATATATATAAAAAATGAAAAAAATAATTGACGCAACTATTCCTAACATTATAGATAAATTTTTTAAAATAAATTTTATTTCATTCATTATATATTACACTTTTAAATAGTTTTTTTAAAGAAATGCCAGCAGCCTTAGCTTGTTGGGGTAATATGCTTTCCTCAGTTAAGCCAGGGTTTGTGTTAACTTCAAGAAAATAAAACTTGTCGTCTTTTAGGATGAAATCACATCTAGAGAATCCATTTAAATTTAGTTTTTTGTAGATATCAATAGATATTTCCTTCACAATTTCTTCTAGATCATAATTTATTTCTGCAGGTGTAATTTCATCTGATTCACCATTATATTTTGCGTCATAATCAAAAAAACTATTATGAGAAATAATTTCAGTAGGAGGTAATGCAATAATTTTATTATCTAATTTTATAATTCCAACAGATATCTCTCTTCCCTGGACCTCTTCTTCTACCAAGGCATTGTCGTCCTCACCAAAACATAGTTCAAGAGCTTTTTTTAAATCTTTTTTTTCTTCGATTCTTGAGATACCAAAACTCGAACCTCCCTCATTCGGTTTTACAAAAATAGGAAGTCTTAGTTTTGAAAATATCATATCATAATCATAACTCTCTCCCTTTTTAATTATTGTTGATAGTGGCACATTATATCCCATTAACTTGACTTTCTCTTTACAAGCGTTTTTGTCAAAAGTCAATTTTGCACTTATTGAATCAGATGAAGTTTGTTTTAATCCTAATTTTTCAAAATACTTCTGAATTTCTCCATTTTCTCCTGGGATTCCATGAATTGTATTAAAAATTAAGTCAAAAGAAATTTGAATTCCATTTGACATTACTTGAAAGGAATTTAAAATTACCTCAGACTTATCCCCACTGTCATCTTTGAAATACCACCCCTCTTTATTTATTATTATTCTGTGAACATTCAGATCTTTATCTTCGGATAATATCTTGTAGACTACATCACCACTTTTTATTGAAATATCATATTCAGATGAATAGCCTCCCATAATGATGGCTATATTTTTTTTCATATGAGAATTAATTAGTTAGTTCCATTAACAGCATTAATGCCGTTAATTTCAGGAACTTGTTTCTTTATAGCCTCTTCAACACCAGCTTTTAATGTCATAGGTGACATAGGACAAGTTTCACACGACCCTAGTAATTCTAAATTAACTATATTTTTATTATCGATGGATACAACCTTTATATCTCCTCCGTCAGCAATTAAATATGGTCTTATTTCGTCAATTGCTAATTCTACTCTATCTATCAGACTTTTCTCATTCATCCTGTAAAAATAATATTATTTAAATTTATTATCTGTAATTTTTTGTGCAATATTTTTACATATTTCCTCAAATATTTTTGATGAATTAGTTTCTTTCAGAACAACAGGATACCCATTATCTGAACTCTGAGATATTACCTTATCAATAGGTATATCTCCAAGAAGTTCTAATTCAAGTTTTTTTGCTAATTCTTCACCTCCATTCTCACCAAATATATAATGTCTTTCTTTATCCTCTGAGATGAAATATGACATATTCTGAATTATTCCTATTATTGGAACCTTGGTATTGTCTTTATTAAACATGGCAACCGCTTTTTCTGCATCTATTGTTGAAATTTTTTGAGGAGTAGTAACTATAATGCTTCCATTTATTTCGAAGTTTTGAGATAAGGTAATATGAATATCACTTGTTCCCGGAGGAAGATCTACAATTAAAAAATCTAATTTACCCCATTCTACGTCTAATAACATTTGTTTAAGTGCCGAGCTCGCCATGGGACCTCTCCAAATAACTGCATTCTGTTTTGGAATTAGTAAGCCAATGGATAAAAGTTTTATTCCGTACTGTTCAATGGGTATAATTATATTTTTTTCGTTTTCTTTCTTAAAAGATAGTTGTTCATTTTCGCAGTTAAACATTGTAGGAATGGATGGTCCAAAAATATCAGCATCAATTAATCCAACTTTGAAACCAAGTTTGCTTAGACCTACTGCTACATTTGATGATATAGTAGATTTTCCTACACCCCCCTTACCAGAAGTAACCGCAATAATATTTTTTATATTATCTACTCTTAATTTTGTATTTTTTTGATTAAAATCATCATCTATCTCCAAATCATTATTTATTGAAAAATCAATAAAATATTTAAGGTCATTTTTTAGTTTCTTTAATTCAGTATTACAGTTTCTTCTTATAACTTCTTTTAACTTAAATGATGAGGGGGAAGTCTGGATTTCAATTGTTACTAATTTTTTAGATATTTTAATTTGTTTGATTGCTTTTAAACTCACTAAATTTTTTTTCTCAATTGGATCGGAAACTTTTGAAAGTGCTTTAAGTATTTGGCTCTCATTTATCATATTCGCAATTTATATTTAATTAAAAAATTAAAAAAATAATAAATTGATGATATTTGTAAAATATGATTGAAGAAAGTGTAATTAGAGAGGTAAAAGAAAGGCTAGACATTGTTGAAGTGATTGGCGATTTTGTTTCTTTGAAAAGGTCTGGTTCTAGTTATAAGGCTTTGAGTCCATTCACAAATGAAAAAACCCCCTCATTTTTTGTATCGCCTTCAAAACAAATTTTTAAATGTTTTAGTACAGGTAAAGGTGGTGATGCTATTGAATTTCTAAAAGAAGTTGAAGGTATGACCTACATTGATGCTATAAAGTATTTGGGTGAAAAGTATGGTGTTGAAATTAATGAAAGTACTTCAGGTTACGAACAAAATAATGATAAGGAAAGTCTCCTAATACTCCTTAATAAATCAAAAGATTTCTATATAGAAAATCTTAAAACTGATGAGGGAAAAAATATTGCATTAACATACTTCAATCATAGGAAAATCTCAGTTGATATGATTAAAAAATTTGAACTCGGTTACAGTCTTGATAAGTGGGATTCACTATATAAATTTTTAATTAAAAATCAGTTTTCAGATGATAATATTATTAAAGCCGGATTAATTCTTGAAAATAACAATAAAAAATATGACAGATTCAGAAATAGAGTAATTTTTCCAATACATAATTTGAGTGGAAAAACAATCGCATTTGGTGCAAGAATCCTTACCATAGATAAGAAACAACCAAAATATATAAACTCCCCAGAAACAAGTCTATATATTAAAAGTAATATTTTATATGGGCTTTATCAATCTAAAAATGAAATTAGAAAATTGGATAACTGTTTCCTTGTTGAAGGATATACTGATGTGATTTCATTATTTCAGATTGGAATTGAAAATGTAGTTGCATCTTCAGGAACTTCTCTAACCACTAATCAAATTAAATTAATTTCAAGGTATACGAAAAACATTACAATTCTTTTTGATGGAGACAAAGCTGGTATAGCTGCATCATTAAGGGGGATGGATTTAATTCTTGAAAATGACATGAATGTTGAAATTGTATCTTTTCCAGAAGGGGATGACCCAGACAGTTACTCAAAGAAAGTTGGAAAAGATAAATTTCAAGAATTTATTGATGGTAATAAGAAAGATTTAATAACGTTCAAAGTTAATCTACTCCAGGAAAATGAAGATAACCCAGTTAAAAAGTCAGAGATGATATATGATATAGTTCGTTCAATATCAAAAATTCCAAATTCTATTAAAAGATCTTTGTTTTTAAAAGAAGCAAGTAACTCCCTTGAAATTAATGAGCAAGCACTTATATCAGAGATGAATAAATTACTGTTAGGTCAAGGAAATAAAACTATAAGATCAAATCAAATAATTGTTAATAATGAAAAAGAATCTCCAAAGGAAGATTCTATTAATTCAGCAATTGATTTTTATGAGAGAGAATGTATAAGAATGTTAGTAAATTATGGAACTTCTGACTTTGAAGTAATTGGGCTTGATAGAAAAACTTTCATAGATTATTTTTTAAAAGAAATTCAAGATGTTGAATTTGAAAATAAAAATTATTTAAAAATAATTGAGGTATTTAAAAGTGAGTACAAAAAAGATAATGTGATTGATATAAACTATTTTCTTTCTGGTGATTTTATAGACATTAAAGATGATATAATTGATCTCTCTTCAAACAGATATGAGATAAGTAAGCAGTGGAAAAATAAATTTAATATACATGTCTCTGAGGAGTCAGACTCTCTTAAAAAAACTACGTATACCAATATATTGAGACTCAAGTTTAGATTAATTAGAAAAATGATTAAGGATAATTTACAGAATTTAGATAAATCTGATAAACAGAATATTGATGAAGATGTAATTAAATTACATAACAAACTTAAGTCAGCAGAAGTAGATATAGCTAAAGAATTAGGAAACGTTACATCAGTATGAGAAATAAGTTAAATACAATACCAGAGGCCATCCAGGCAATTAAAAATGGAGAAATTATAATTGTTGTTGATGATGAGAATAGAGAGAATGAGGGCGACTTTGTTTGTGCGTCTTCTGCCATAGACTCTGAAAAAATTAATTTTATGACAAAAGAGGGAAGAGGTTTGATATGCTGTTCACTTGAATCTAGTAGATGTGAGGATTTAGATTTAGAGCTAATGGTTGGAAAGAATACTGATATTTATGGAACATCTTTTACGGTATCTGTTGATTTGAAAGGAAATGGTGTTACCACTGGTATATCAGCATCAGACCGAGCAAAAACAGTTAAGGCATTAGTTGATGATAAAATTGACGCATCTAATTTTTCAAAACCGGGTCATATATTTCCGTTGAGAGCTATTGATGGTGGAGTACTAAGAAGGGCAGGCCACACAGAAGCCTCTGTTGACCTTCCCAAGCTTGCTGGTCTATTTCCATCTGGTGTAATTTGTGAAATATTAAATGATGATGGTAGCATGGCAAGACTAGATAATTTATTTAAGGTTGCTGATAAACATGAATTAGTTATTATTTCAATAAAAGATTTAATTAAATACAAACTTGACATAGAGTCATTAATAGAAGAGAAGGAGACGGTTGATTTACCTACCGAATATGGAAATTTTAAGCTTATCTCCTTCGAGCAGAAAGACACTAAAGATATTCATCTTGCGATAAAAAAGGGAGAATGGAAAGACGGTGACGAGGTATTAGTTAGGGTACACTCATCATGTGTTACAGGGGATATTTTAGGATCACTTAGATGTGATTGCGGAACCCAACTCCAGAGGGCCTTAAGAATGATAGATGAAAAAGGTCAAGGTTTGGTTTTGTACATGAATCAGGAGGGTAGAGGAATAGGTTTAATAAATAAGCTAAAGGCATATGTATTACAAGAACAAGGATATGATACTGTCGAGGCAAATCATAAACTTGGTTTTAAAATGGATCATCGTGATTATGGAGTAGGTGCACAAATTCTCAAAAGTTTAGGAATTAAAAAGATAAACCTGTTAAGTAATAACCCAAAGAAGAGAGTTGGTCTTATTGGATATGGACTCAAAATTATAAAAAATACTAAAATAGAAATTGAACCAAATTCGTTTAATAAAAAGTATTTGGAAACTAAGAGAGATAAAATGGGTCATGATATATTAAAAGAAAAGAAATAATGAGACTTATATTTTTTATTTCATTTTTAACATATTATCCTCTCATTGCTCAAAAATTTCCCAGCGATATATGGCACAAGGGAGAGTTAGTCACAAATGATGGCGACACGATAAAAGGTAATTTAAAGTATGATTTTGAGTCACAGTCAATTCAGCTTGATGACGGTAAAACACTAAAAGCCTTTAACGTTAATAATCTTTTTTTCTTTGAGATATACGACGAGACTATTAGAGATTATAGACAGTTTTACTCTTTAATGTATGAAGTTGGATTTGATTATCGAGTCCCAGTTTTATTTGAGATGATGATAGAAGGTAAGCTCAGTCTTTTACTTAGAGAAAGAATTGTGGCTGAATCCACACAATCTTATTTGCCATCCTACTATGCTTATGGGATAATGCCGGCTTTTGCAAATAATTACGGATACATAAATAAGGTTAAATACGATTACTTCTTTTTGACTGACAATGGTAAAATCCATGAATTCAAGGGTAAGAAAAAAGAAATTTATAATTTGATGGATGATAAATTTAGTGAGATAAAAGAATACATTTCAAAGAATAGAATTAATTTAAAGAAAATGAGTGATCTTGCTAGGATAGTTAATTATTATAATAAAATTTAAATGAAAAAACCCCTTATATTAGTTACAAACGATGACGGTATTGACTCCAAGGGGATAAGACTACTTGTTTCCATTATGTCAGAATTTGGAGAAGTTGTTGTTGTAGCACCAGACAGCCCTCAGTCAGGTATGGGCCATGCAATTACTGTTGGAGATAAATTACGTTTAGTGAAGTCGGATTTATTTGGTGATATTGAATCCTACAAGTGTAGTGGAACTCCTGCAGACTGTGTTAAAATTGCTAAACATCATATACTTAAGAATAGAACTATAGATTTAATTACTAGTGGAATAAATCATGGGAGTAACTCATCAATCAGTGTTCTTTATTCAGGTACTATGTCTGCTGCAATTGAGGGTGCTATAGAAAATACACCTTCAATAGGTTTTTCTTTATGTGATTTTGATCCTAATGCTTACCTTGATCACTCTAGAGAATATATCAAAGAAATTGTTCAAAATGCCTTTGATAATGGAATGCCAGAATCAATTGCTTTAAATGTCAATATACCTGCTATTTCAAGTGAAAAAATCAAGGGTATTAAAGTCTGCAGGCAGGCAAATGCCATATGGGAAGAAACATTTGATAAACGTCATGATCCCTATGGCAGAGAGTATTATTGGATGGTTGGTAATTTTGTTAATCATGATAAGGGAAAAGATAATGATGAGTGGGCAATAAAAAATAATTATGTTTCAGTTGTACCTTGCAAATTCAATTTGAGCTCGAACAAAGGAATTAATTATCTACAAAATAAATGGAAAATTTAAGGGTCCACATCTATTGTAATTAAATTATTATTGAACTCTTTTCTCTTATTAATTTTCTTAATTTCCTCAAAGATCATTTTTTTATTTTTTGATAGGTTCTTAAC
>CEWG01211700.1_pt1 | contig 10280 bp, 9 predicted proteins | sample 361411 | NCBI WGS metagenome assembly CEWG01 (sample SAMEA2622173, study PRJEB7988) | marine metagenome | biome: marine biome (ENVO:00000447); feature: surface water layer (ENVO:00002042); material: "saline water (ENVO:00002010), including plankton (ENVO:xxxxxxxx)" | depth 5 m | reverse complement strand
ATCGAAATAAAGGCATTGTCCCCAAGTTTTTTTCTGTAAGGTCTTTCTGCGTTGGAAAATCTTGAAATAAAATGATTGAATGTATCAGATAATATTATTTCTTTAATTCCAGATAAAGACTCTTGTAAAACCATAATTCCCTTCGTTTGGAGATTTGCAATATGTTTTGAATTATTTTCTAAAATATTTCTTAAGAACAAAGAGAATAAAATGTACCCAAAAGCAAAGACTGATAATATCGCCATGTTGCTGAAGGGTAAAAGAAAAAATAAAGAAAAAATGACTGAAATTACAAGAAAAGAAATTTGTATTATTGTCATAACAGGTAAAACCAGAGCATTAAGGAGATAGGAACTTTTCAAGGTAATTCCACTAATGATAGAACTGCTGTTTCTGTAGGAATGGATTAAAAAAGGTTGATGTAAGGTCTTTTTAAATGCCTTTATCGACATTTCAGCTACCAGCTCATAACACCATCGGAAGTTCAATTTCGTAATTATCAATCTACATAAGGCAGAAAGGATAATACAAATAGAAAGTAAAAAAGATGAATATAAAATTAAATCTTTTTCCGAAGAAATATTAAAAAAATTTAATAAAGATTCGTATTTTACATTATCAAGTATTTCTGATGAATTTATGATGGCTAGTAAAAAAGGGACTATAGAACCAAGAGTTAAAACCTCAAGAAAGCCTGAAAGAGATATCAAAAGCACAAGGATTACAAGCCTATTCTTATCTTTATAATCTAAATGCTTCCACAATCTAATAAGTTTTGAATTTGAGTAAAGACTGTTTAAAAACATAAAATTAGCGAACTAATTAAAATTTAAGAAATTATTATTCTTTGAATATTTTAATAAAATAAAAATTGAGGCTAGGAAAATTCCCAAGAGTGTTCCTAAGAAAACAATCAGTTTTCTGTTCGGTGAAAATGGGTAAAGAGGTGTTCTGGCAGGATCAATAATTTTAAATGCAAAATCCTTTTTTCCATTAGCAAGCATATTTTTTTGAATCTGTTGTTCAATTATTGAGCTTAAGGCCAAATTAGTTGACTGAAGTTTATTTTTTGATGCTTGATTTTCTAAATATTGTAAATTCCTTATGCCTAAACTTATTGCCTCTTCTCGAGTAACGTCATTGAGTGTTTTTACAAGGTCATTCAATAAAGTAGATGTCAACTCTTTATCATAAGATTTATAGGAAATATAAATTAAATTTCTTTCTTCATTAATATCTAGAGATCCAAGAATTAATTCATACCCATCAAAAATAGTTGGAGGTTCCTCATTTTTCCAAGTTCCTTTTGATCTATCCCAATCATCTTTAAAAAGGTTTGGAAGGTAATCATTTCTTTTTAAAAATTCTTCAATAAATTTTCTAGATTCTAAGATTGCCAAAGCTTCACTTTTTCCAATCGAACCATCAAGAGAGGTATCTTGGCTACCCAAAAGAGTTGATGCAAGGCTAGATGCAACACTTGAGGAGGATGATCCCTGAGATAAAGAAATTAAAATTTCACTTTTATATACTTTGCTTAAAGAAAGAGAATAAATAATTGAAACTACTGAGAAAATTAAAACTATAATTGAGAAAAGGAATCTATCAAGATAAATAATCTTAAGTATATCCTTTAGATAAATTTCAGAGGAAACAGAACTACTTTCTTCAATCATATTTTACTCGTTTGGTACCCGGGGCCGGACTTGAACCGGCACGAAGTTGCCTTCGAGGGATTTTAAGTCCCTTGTGTCTACCAATTCCACCACCCGGGCATCGGCTGGCATTATAAACTAAAATGTTGCAAATCTATTAAAGAGGTCTCGACATATTCGGCCAACGCTAATGAAGAAGTAAGTCCAGGAGAAATATAGTTTAAGATATTAATTGCAATTTCATTATTAGACTCTACTACTTCAATAATAAAATCATCGTAATTTCTTACTTTGGCTCTTATTCCTGAGTAATCTGGGACTAGTTTCGACGCTTCTATTTCTGGCCAATATTTAGATATAGAGTTTTGAAAAATTTCTTTTTGTGAAGAATCGATTCGGTATTCAATTTCATCAACTTTATAAGCTGAAGGTCCAAACCTGATACCATTTCCTAAGTCTATTGTGGCATGGATTCCTAAACTAAGTTTATTAGGTAAAGGATAAATCAAATGTTCTAATTTTTCTTTTCCTGAATATGAATAATACTCTCCCTTAATAAACTCAATTTCATATTTATTATTTTGGTTGATTTGATTGGCAAATTTACAAGCATTTAAGCCTGCAGCATTGATCAGAAGCTCTGTTTGAATTATGAAAGATTCATTGTTATTAATATCTTTTACTTCTAATTCCCATGCTGAATTTGATTTTTCTATTCTCAAACATTTATTTCCAAATAGAACCTTTCCTCCTTGAGCTTCAAATTCTTGATGAAGTGAATGCATATAAGAACTACTATCGAATATCCCCGTTGAAGGAGAGTAAAGAGCAAGCTTTGAATTCAAAAATGAATATTTACTGTTTACGCTATTATCAAAATATAAATCTTCCATTCCACAATCAAATGCATTTTTTTTAATATTATCTAACTCATCCATTTCTTTCTCATCTGAGGAAACAATGAATTTTCCGCACTTTTGATAATTGATATCTCTAGAAGCAAGATATTCATATAGGAGTTCTTTCCCCCTTAGGCATAATTTTGACTTGAGAGAATTTTTATCATAATAAATACCTGCATGAATTACTTCAGAATTCCTGCTTGAAGTTTCTTGACCTAATAAGTTGTTGATTTCAAGCAAGTAGATATCTTCTGATGTTTCTATAAGTCTTCTAGCTATAGCAAGTCCAGCTACTCCACCTCCCAAAATGACACATCTGACATTAAAATTTTCCAAGATATTAGTTACTATTTATAATATTTTTTAGGTGTCTTCTCATGTCAGGTTTGTCCATGGCAAATGATATGTTTGCAGATAAAAAACCTCTTGGGTTTCCGCAGTCAAAAATTTCTGATTCTGAAATATAAGCCTCTAATTTATCCTTGAAATTGAGATTGTAACTTTGTATGGCATCTGTTAATTCAATTTCAGATTTTATTTTTTTTGAACTAGTTTTCAAGAATTTCATCACTTCGTAGGGAAGAATGTATCTTCCGACAATCCTATAGTTAGATGGGCTATTCTCAGCTGTAGGTTTTTCTATAAGATTTTTAATTCCTCTTGAATTTTTAGAATTTAAAAATTTACTATTCATTTCTACAACACCATAATTTGAAATATCTTTTTTCGGGATTTTTTTCACCAAGATCTGACCTTTTCCTGATTTCTTAAATAGTCGCATCATGGAAGAAAAATCAGAATTTTTAGATCTGGTTTTTATAATTTCATCAGGCAATAATATAGCGAATGGCCTTTTATTAATTATATTTTTTGCACATAAAATAGCGTGCCCAAGTCCATTAGGATTCTCTTGTCTAATGGATGAAATTGAAATATCAGAGGAAGTTATATTTTTAATGAGCTTTAAAATATTCCTTTTACCATCAAATTCTAATTTTTTTTCTAGCTCGTAGTTTGAATCAAAATGATTTTCAATAGCTTCTTTGCCGCTTCTTGTAATAAAAATAAATTCTTTAATGCCAGCGCCAATAGCTTCTTCTACGACATACTGAATTATTGGCTTATCTATTATAGGTAAAAGTTCCTTTGGAATCGCTTTCGTGGCTGGCAACATTCTTGTTCCAAGACCAGCTACAGGAATGATTGCAGTAGTAACTTTTTTTATATCTGGACTATATCCTGCCGTATTCATCATCTAACCTGACAATATCTTCTTCTGATAAATCATCGCCTGATTGAATCTCAAGGATAATTAAATCTTCTTCTTCCAAGTTTTCTATTCTATGCTTCTGCAGTTTCTTTATTTTGAAGGAATAACCTGCTCCTTTAATATATTGTTTATCTTCAATGGTAAATCTTCCTTTTCCCTTCAAAATAGTCCAATTTTCATCTCTATTATTATGATACTGAAGACTCAAGCTTGATTTTGGATAAATAACTAATCTTTTGATTAAGTAATCATTTTCTATGATTAAATTTTCGAAATAACCCCAAGGTTTTTTTTCTTTAGGATTTAAAAAAGGTTCTATTAATTTTGAACTTGATTGTACTTTTTCTCCTCCGATCCCAAAGATCATTTGAATATTATTTTCCAAGCAGATCTCTTTTTCTGGCAAATCATCTTCATTTTTTCTATCTCCGCCATTTGCAAAAATATTTATTTTCTTTTTTTTCGCAAGACTAAGGAGTGTTTTACGTACAGTTTGATCTGAATCTACTGATTTTATTACTTCATCTACGCAATCAAATCCCAATATAATTTCTTTCCTTTCTTCGTAACTCATGAAATTATATTGTTTTTTTTTATTTAAAAATTTATCAGAATTTAAAATTACAGTTAAATGATCTCCTAATTTTTTTGCTTCTTGCAGCATTCTCAGATGGCCAACATGCACAGGATCAAAACCGCCACTCACGGCAACTTTAATCTTTTGCTTTTTCATTTTTTAAATATTTATAATTAACATTTTGTTCTATCTCTCTAGCGTCAAGAAATTTATATTCAGACCTAATCTGATTATTAAGATCTATAATGGTTTTAAGCAGTTTGAATTCCTTGCGTATTGTTTGCGAATATTTGTGCATAGCGGCAGTATCTTTTGTGAAGCAAGCCCCTCCGAATCCTTTTTTTCCGTCATGACCTGGCACCATCATATGAGAATTACCTATTCTTTCATCTAAACTCAAGATATTAATGAAATCATTCCAATCTTCTTTTGCTCCAGATGAGTCAAAAATATCTTTTATCTGATTAAAAAATAAAACTTTTGAAGCCAAAAATGAGTTGATAGTATATTTAATCAATGACGCAGTAATCTTGTCTGTTAATATAAAATTTTTCGTTAAGCAATTTGAATTTTGTAAATAAAGTTGCTTAACAAGCTCTTGTTCAGTTTTCTTGCCTCCAATAATAATCATTTTTGAATTAGTAAAATCAAATTCTGCATGTTTTTCTCTTAAAAATTCTGGGTTATAAACAAAGTTTGGTAGGAGATTTTCTGCTTTTTTTAGATTATCAACTGTGACTGTACTTTTTAAAATTACACAGGCATTAATTTCTAAGTCAACTATTTCTTGAAAAACTTCAAGTACAATTTGAAAGTTCTGACTCCCATCTTCTTTCATTGGTGTTGGCACACATATAAAAATGAAATCAGGATTAAAATCAACAAGGTCAGATATGTTTGAGTTCAATAAAGGGTCTACTAAGAAAATTTCTGTGTTTTTTGAGAAACCTTTTTCAGTAGCCTTTCCAACAAAACCATGGCCTACAATGGCTATCTTTACAAAATTTTTCACATCTGATCTAACCATTCAAAGAAATTATACATTCCATCAACTAAATTCGTTACAGGTTTATAGCCTAAAATCTTTTGCGACTTAGTAATATCTGCATGAGTTATAAAAACCTCATTTTCACTAGATTTATGGGAAATAAGTGCTTTTCTTTTATATCTTCTTTCAATTATTTTTATAAGATCAATTGTAGAAATTGGATGGGTATTCCCAAGATTAAAAATCTCATGGCTTGTTTCAAAAATTTTTTTATCAATTGAAAGAACTATTCCATTAACAATATCATCTACGTAAGTCATATCTCGGCTCATATTGCCTTTGTTATAAAGCGTAATCTTTTCTTTCTTTTGAATTTTTTGTGAAAATTTATAGTAAGCCATATCAGGTCTTCCATAAGGACCGTAGACAGTAAAAAACCTCAGCCCAATAAATTGAATAGAACTTAATTTAGAGAATTCTTCAGCAATCAACTCATTTGATAACTTTGTTTTGCCATAAAGGGATATGGGATTTAATAAATGATTTTCTTTAAAGGGAGCTTTTGAATTATCACCATAAACTGAGCTACTGGATGCATAAATAAGCTTATCAATTTGATAATTTAAAGATAACTTAAGAATATTTAGAAAACCTAATATATTTGAATCAATGTAGGCATTTGGGTTTATTTCTGAATACCTGACGCCCGCCTGAGCTGCAAGATTTATTACTATATTAGGTCTAAAATTTTTAAATATTGCTTCAATTTCCTTCACATCATTTAGACTAAGTTTGAAAAATTCGAACTTTTTTGACTCTCTGAGCTTTCTAAGTCTTTTTTCTTTTAAACTTACATCGTAATAATCATTCAGACTATCAATACCTAAAATTGAATGATTCTGTTCTAATAGTTTTTTTGATAAATGAAATCCAATAAATCCACAAGCTCCAGTTATGATGATCTTCATTTAATTAATTGGAGGCTGAGGTCGGAATCGAACCGGCGTACACGGATTTGCAGTCCGCTGCATAACCACTCTGCCACTCAGCCATTTATGATGGAAATGATTGTATAGCATTAGCTATGTATTCTGAATCTTTTAAATTTAGATGAGGCCCTATTGGAACACTTAAAATTCTTTTAGATGCAACATAACAATTGCTTTCTTTGGCATTATCGAACCTAGTATTTTCCTTAAATGCCTTCATTTTTGATAACGGATTAGGATAGTAAATTCCGCAATTTATTCCTCTTTTCTTTAGATATTTCATAAGAGAGTCTCTCTCCTTACTTAAAATTGGAAATTGGTGAAATACCGAAGATTGAAAGCTAGATAATTTCATGGTTTTAGCAACTGATCCATCAAGTGAATCTAGTAAATAAGAGGCTTGTTTGACTCTTAATTTATTATTCTTTTTTAAAGTTTCAATTTTGAGATTCAGAACTGATGCTTGAAATGCGTCTAGCCTTGAATTTCTTCCTGCCAAAACATGATCATATGTATCTACTCTCCCATGATTAGCAATTTTTTGAGCAGTATTAAAAAGTCTTTTACTATTTGTTACTATCGCTCCAGCATCTCCAAATGCGCCAAGGTTTTTTGTTGGATAAAAACTGAAAGTACCCAGATCACCGAAGTTTCCAACTTTCTTCCCTCTGAATCTTGCACCATGAGCCTGAGAACAATCTTCAATCAATTTCAGATTAAATTTATCAGTTATTTTTTTAATTTCTGTCATATTGCAGGGATTTCCAAACAAATGTACGGCAATAATGGCGCTTGTTTTTTTATTAACCAGTTTTTTGATTGATTCAGTTGAGATAGTAAAATCGTCAAGATTAATATCTGCTAAAACTAATTTATATCCTCCTCTAATGACTGCTTCTGCGGGCGATAAAAAAGTAAAGTTAGGAACAATGATTTCAGAATTTTTTGGTAAATCCAGGCATTCTAAGGCAATTTCTATTGCATCAGTTCCATTTGCAACTCCTAGACAGAAATTAGTATCATTAAATTCAGAAAATTTTTGTTGAAATTTTTTGACTACTTCGCCACCAATAAAATTACTAGAGTCGATAAGATTTGCAATATCGTTAATAATTACCTTCTGATCTTTCATTTTAAGACTTAAATCGATGAAAGGAATATTTCTAGTTTTTTGCATACGAGTAATTTAAAAGTGATATCCAGGACAAGATAGCTGAGAGTACGATAGTTATATCTGCCAAAAAGCTGAGTTCTGTATCTAGAAAGATAATCGCAATCCCAATGGAAAGAATATGAAAAAAAGTTTTAAACTTTCCTAAAAAATTAACTTTTATTTTATTTTTCTTTTTAGTCTCTAATAGGTATTGACGGATACTTCCTATAGATAACTCTCTGGCTATAATCAAAATTGTCATAGCAAGGAAGATTAAATTATCAAAATGAAAAGATATAAAAATTAATAAGCTAGAGACAAAAATTTTATCTGCCAAAAGATCCAAGTTTGCTCCAAGAATGGATTCTTGTTTCAGGTATCTTGCAAAATATCCATCTAAAAAGTCAGTAAAGCTGGCTAATAAAAAAAAGAGAAGAGCAAGGTATAAGTCACTATTTCCTATGCAAATGATAATTGGAAATATAAGAATTATTCTTGAAAGTGATATTAAATTTGCTGTCATTTTTCACTCAAGTAATCAAAGATTATTTTGGCTCTCATTGGTCCAATACCCTCTATAGATTTTATCTGATCTACACTTGCTTTCCTAAGAGATTCTATACCTCCAAAATGTCTGAGAAGAGCGTTCTTATTACTCTTACCAATACCTTTTATTTCATCGAGAGCTGAAAATGTAATATTTTTTCTTCTTTTTTTACTCCTTGATAAAGCAAATCTATGGGACTCATCTCTAATAAATTGAAGAAGACGTTTACCCTCTTGTTCTAGATCCATTCTTTTAATTTTTCCATGAGAAAAATAGAGAACATCATCATATTTAATGTTTCTATCCGGACCTTTAACTAGGGAGAGTATTTGGGTATTACACTCATGATATTTTTCAATTACCTCTTTCGCTAATGAAAGTTGTCCCTTACCGCCATCCACTAAAATAAGGTCAGGAAAGTTTTTTTCTTCTTTCTCTAGTCTTTTAAATCTTCTGGATAAAACTTCTTTCATAGCTGAATAATCATCATTTTTATTATTTTTAATATTGAAGGTACGATATTGTTTCTTTTGTGGTCCATCTCTATCAAATACTACACATGAAGCAGTAACATTTTCGCCAGACAAATGGCTGACATCAAATCCTTCTATTCTATTTATCTTTGATCGAATTCTATCTTCAATGAAAGAAAGTCCATCAATTATCCAAGGATAATTATATTGGCGTTGAAGACCATCATCTGATTGCAATAACGCCAACTCAAGTATTTTTTTATTTTTATGATTTCTATTCTCTAAGAGAATCTTTTTTTCTTTCAACTGATCTCTTAAATTATTGAACTTATAATCTGACAATAATGTTAGATGCCCTAAGTTTTTTTCTATTAAAATCTTTGAAAGAAAACTTTCCATAAGTTCCTCTTCTGAAACGTACTGATCTTTTTTAGAAAAATAGTTTTCTGTGCTTGTAAGCCAACCATCCTTTATTTCTAAAATAGAGATACAATTAACATATTCATTTGATTTCTTAGTTACCGCAATCGCATTATCATATGTAGTAAAGACTGATTGATCTTTTTGGATGTCTCTATAAGCTTTAATCTTATCTCTATAGAGGGCTGCTCTTTCAAATTCTTTCAAAGATGCATATTCATCCATCTTTGAATAAAGGGCATCAAGAAAGGATTTATCTTTTCCTTCAATAAATTTGATAGCTGCATCTAACTCTTCATGATAGTTTTTCTTTGAGATTTTCCCAACACATGGCGCTGAACATTTTCCAATCTGATGCTGGATACATGGTCTTGAACGATTTTGAAAAACCATATCAGAGCAATTTCTTAGGCCGAATAATGTTCTTGTTAAGTCAATTGATTGCCTTGCTGCTGTTACATTTGCATAAGGTCCAAGTTTTATGCCATTAAGCTTTTTATTTCTTGTCAGATAAATCCCTGGAAAATCATGGCCTGTAGAAAAGTAAATAGCTGGAAAAGATTTATCATCTCTAAATTGAACATTGAAAGGTGGCTTAAGCTTTCTTATTAAATTTTGTTCTAAAAGCAAAGCATCGCTCTCAGTTTTTGTAATGAATATTTCCAGAAATTTAATCTTATGAATCAATTCATTTTTTTTTCTATCTTTGGATATTGAAAGATATGACTTAAGCCTAATTGATAAGCTTTTAGCTTTACCTATATATAGAATTTTATTTTTTTCATCAGAAAATTTATAAACCCCAGGAAGATTTGGCAATTCCTTTTCTTTGGAGAAAATTTCTTTTGTCTTAGTGTACTGATATTGCTTTGCCATCTGGTCTTCTTAAGTCAGCAAAACCTTCGTATTTGTCCTTATGAAAAAGTATAGAATGTGTTTCACCAATTCTTTCCCTGTAAATAGTATCAAATCCAATTTGATCAATACCTATCAGGTTCTTTTCCTTCTCGATGAACAAAATATCAGGTTTCCATTGATGATGTATGCGTTTAGCTTTAGATGCATCATCTATTTGCATATCAAAAATTAAAACATTTAATAAAAGCTGAAGTACGCTAGAAATAATAGTAGATCCTCCGGGAGAGCCAGTAATTAAGAAGGGTTTTCCTTCTTTGAGAACAATTGTAGGTGTCATAGATGAAAGAGGAGCTTTTTTAGATTCAACCTTATTTGCATCTGATCCTACCAGCCCAAAAAAATTTGGAAAACCTGGTTTGATTGAAAAATCATCCATCTCATTATTCAT
>CEWG01056226.1_pt1 | contig 10308 bp, 8 predicted proteins | sample 361411 | NCBI WGS metagenome assembly CEWG01 (sample SAMEA2622173, study PRJEB7988) | marine metagenome | biome: marine biome (ENVO:00000447); feature: surface water layer (ENVO:00002042); material: "saline water (ENVO:00002010), including plankton (ENVO:xxxxxxxx)" | depth 5 m | reverse complement strand
GTGAGCGAAAGCTCGTGCGGGTTCAAGTCCCGCCTTCGGCACCAATAAGCTCAACTAATCTAATGGAATTTCATCAGAGAGCTCTTCCTCTTTGACTTCTTCGATTAATGGAGTATCAAAAATAACTTCTGTATTTTCAGTCTTTAATAAATATGCTAACAGCAAAGAAAGGATTAACCATATTGCAACTACCGCATATGTTAACTTCCCCAAAAAGTCAGATGGCCCAAGGGCTCCAAACATTGAATTAGAAGATCCACCCCCAAAAGCTGAGCCCAGATCAGAGCCCTTTCCTTGTTGCAACAAAACCATAATTATTATTACAACAGTGAGTATTACGTTAATTACTGTTAAAAAAACTATCATATCTATTTTGTACTACTATAAATATTTACTATATTTGCAAAGGTTTTCCCATTAAGCGATGCCCCTCCAACCAATGCACCATCTACAAATTGTTCAGTAAAAAAGCTTTCAGCATTTTTATCTGTAACACTTCCACCATACATTACTTTTGGCACAAGGTTATTTGCAGAAGTGGATTGTACAACATCTTTAATATATTTATGTATTTCATTTATATCTTTTGGATCTGGTGTTAATCCGCTTCCGATTGCCCAAACCGGTTCATAAGCTATTATAAAATTTTCAAGATTCATAGCATCAACTACTTCAAGTTGATTTTTAAGTACATCTTTTGTGATACCTTTATCGTTTTCTTCTTTAGTCTCTCCAATACACAATATCTTTGTTTTTACATTACTACCATTTAGAGCACTAATTTTTTGTCTGATTAAATCATTATCTTCATTGAAATACTCTCTTCTTTCAGAATGACCAATAATTGCAAAATCTATTCCAAAATCTTCAAACATTTTTATAGCTACTGCACCTGTCCTTGATCCAGACGAATGATCTACATCTTGTGCTCCAATTTTAATATCCCAAATTTTATTGTTTGATTTTTCTTCAAGTGTATCCAAATCCCATTCCAATGAACTGAAATCAGAAATATAAATTACAGGGGGAGCTATTCCAACATAAAAATCTTTGGGTGAGCATGAATTAATGAAATCAGAAGTCCAATCCTGAATCATCATTAACTCTCCATTTGATTTCCAATTGGCAATAATCATTAAATTTTTGACCTTATTAAATTCTCAATATCATTTACAAACTTTATTGCTACCGACTCTTCTGGTGCTTCAATCATAATTCTAATCTTTGGCTCAGTTCCTGACGCCCTCACAAGCACTCTTCCAACAGTTATATCGCTTTCAATTTCTTTGATTAATAATTGTAAATCTTTGTCGTTAAGAATATCTTTGTTAGAAACAGTTATAGCTTTGTTGATTTGTGGGATTTTGGTGAAATTTGAAAGTACTTCAGATGGTTTTTTTCTTAAAAGAAGCAAAGATGATATTACTTTTAGTGCAGCAATAGTTCCGTCTCCAGTGCTAACAAGATCTTTACATATGATGTGGCCAGATGTCTCACCACCAAGCAACCAACCTTTTTTTGATAGCGTTTCACTTACATATTTATCCCCAACATCAGCTCTTACAAACTTATAACCTAGCTCTTGGAGTCCTTGTTCTAACCCCAAATTACTCATCTTGGTTCCTACAACACCAGCCCATGCTCCTGTTCTATTGGGATTTGAAAACGCCAAGATGTAAAGTAAATCATCTCCATCGAGAAGATTGCCTTTTTCGTCTACTAAAATTACTCTGTCACCATCTCCATCAAGAGAAATTCCAAAATCAGCTCTATGCTTGACCACCTCCTCTTTAACAAGTTCTGGATGAGTTGAACCGCAATTTTGATTAATATTGTAGCCATCTGGCTCATTGCCGATTGTAATTACTTCTGCGCCAAGCTCTTCAAATATTTCAGGACTGACTTTGTAGCATGCTCCATTTGCACAATCTAAAACAATTCTTAAGGATGCAAATGATATATCTGAAGGGACAGTAGATTTACAAAATTCAATATACCTTGGTCCAGATTCATCAAATCTATATGCTTTTCCAATCTCAGAGGTTTTAACAGGAATTAATTCTGATGAAAGGTACTTTTCGATTCTTTTTTCAATGTCTCTAGATATTTTTTCACCATCTTCATTGAAAATTTTTATTCCATTATCTAAGAAGTCATTATGTGAAGCGCTAATCACAACGCCAAACTTGTTTCTTAAGGTTTTTGTTAAGTAAGCTACGCCAGGAGTTGGGAGAGGACCTAAGAGTCTTACATTTACTCCAGCAGCTATAAAACCAGCTTGTAAGGCCGATTCAAGCATATATCCTGATAAACGAGTATCCTTTCCAATTACTACGGTCTTCCAGCCTAGTTCTTTCATTACTAAACCGGTAGCATGTCCAATTTTAAGACAGGCTTCAGGGGTTATAACACTTTCAACAGGTCCCCTAATACCGTCAGTGCCAAATTTTAAATTCATGAGGGAGAATTATAACTCCTCTGCAGCACCTTTTATTGAAGTTTTTTTATTTGATTTGCCAGATGGCTTGTCATCGGACCAACCCTCAGGCTCCCTTGGAGTTGCACCAGCCATGATGTCATCAATTTGGTTTGCATCAATGGTTTCATACTTTAAAAGAGCATCAGCCATGACATTTAGTTTATCCAAGTTTTCTTTTAACAATTTCTCAGCTCTCTTGTAGCATGAATCGATAATCGACTTCACTTCAGAATCAATTAATTTAGATGTTTCCTCACTTCTTGTCGGGGCAGGATTTGAAACAGATCTTCCTAAAAATGGGCTGCCCTCATCTTCTCCATATTTGATCGTTCCCAATGTGTCTGAAAAACCCCACTTAGTTACCATATTAGTTGCAATACCTGTAGCTACCTCAATATCATTAGATGCTCCGGTAGTGATACCTTGATTACCGTTAATGATGCTTTCTGCAATTCTTCCACCAAAAAGAGTAGCTATTCTTCCAAGAAGATATTCTTTGCTTTGCATGTAAGTATCCTCCTCAGGCAAAAACATTGTTACTCCCAATGCTCTACCCCTAGGAATAATTGTTACTTTGTAAACAGGATCATGAGTTGGGCAGAGCCTGCCAACAATTGCGTGCCCTGCTTCATGATAGGCAGTTATTCTCTTTTGTTCCTCACTTAAAATCATAGATTTTCTCTCTGCACCCATCATGATTTTATCTTTTGCAAGATCAAGATGAGACTGATCAATCTTTTTGTCAGAATATCTGGCAGCAAAAAGCGCTGCCTCATTTATTAAATTTGCTAAATCTGCACCGGAAAACCCAGGAGTACCTCTAGCAATAACAAGCGGATCAACATTTGAAGCTAGAGGAACTTTTCTCATGTGAACTTTTAATATTGCTTCCCTGCCTCTTATGTCAGGTAAATCAACTACAACTTGTCTATCAAACCTACCAGGTCTCAAAAGTGCTGGATCAAGAACATCTGGCCTATTAGTTGCGGCTATAACAATAACACCATCATTTCCTTCAAAGCCATCCATTTCAACTAATAATTGATTAAGTGTTTGTTCTCTTTCATCATGTCCTCCGCCAAGTCCAGCTCCCCTATGTCTTCCAACTGCGTCAATCTCATCAATGAAGACTATACAAGGTGACTGTTTTTTTGCTTGATCAAACATATCCCTTACCCTAGAAGCTCCAACACCAACAAACATTTCAACAAAATCTGAACCAGAAATTGTAAAGAAAGGCACCTTAGCCTCTCCGGCGCAAGCTCTAGCAATAAGAGTTTTTCCAGTTCCTGGAGGACCAACCATCAAAACGCCTCTTGGAATTTTGCCACCAAGTTTCTGAAATTTAGTTGGGTCCTTTAGAAAATCTACAAGCTCTTGTACATCTTGTTTTGCCTCTTCACACCCAGCAACATCTTTAAAGGTAGTTTTAACTTTTCCACCCTCCATTAGTTTAGCTTTACTTCTTCCAAAAGACATTGGGCCACCTTTTCCAGACATGCCGCCTTGCATTTGTCGCATGAAGAAGAAGAAAATCGCTAGCAGTAGAATTATTGGGAAAGCTCCAACAAGTAGTTGTGAAAAGATAGATGGTTGTTCAATTTTCTCATAGACTGCAATTATTCCATTTTGCTCAATTGCATTCTCAACAGCTTCATCTCTTTTAAAAATAGGATGTGTTGTTTCAAATTTAGAACCATCAAGACGATCTCCGATAATTGTCATTTGATCACCTTTATATGTGATTTTAGCAATTCTGTCTGATAAAACTTCTTCTTTGAACTGGCTGTAACTAATTTGTTCTCTTGCTGATGAACTATCTATGCTGTTAAAGACATATACCATTAATGACCCCAAGGCCACCCAAACAATAATATTTCTTAAAAAACTACTCATTTATTATTTTACTCCGTACAAATATATTTCACCCGATTGTTTTTTTGATGCGGCAGGTTTATAAGTTTGGACTATCTTAAATGATAATTCCATATCTTTTCTCAATGTTTTCAAAAAACTATTTTGAAAAGTTTTCATAATTAAAGTTCCGCCATTGCATAAATAATTAAATGCTATTTCAACAGTCAATTTATTCAAATCAAATATATTTTCGTTATCAACTGACTTTATACCACTTAAGTTGGGGGCTATATCAGATATTACAAGATTAAAGTTGCCTTTTAATTTTAATATCTGAGGAACATTATAAATTTGTTCTATATTTTGTTTAAAAAAACTAACGCCCTCAATCGGTTCCATGTCCAATATATCTAAAGCATATATATTAGCATTAGAGTTTTTTTTTAAAATAAGTTGTGACCAAGCTCCTGGAGATGAACCTAAATCTAAAACATTCTTAAATTTTTTGGTTCTCGTTTTTTTTAATATCTCTTCTAACTTAAAGACTGCTCTTGATCGATAACCCATTTGCTTTGCCTTAATAGCCCAGTTATCAGAATGCGTCATTATATGTGTTTTACTTCAATAACCTCATAACTTAAATCACCAGATGGAGTTTGAATTTTAATTTCATCATCAACAAATTTACCAATCAAACCTTTTGCAATAGGCGTTTCAATTGAGATATGTCCGATATCAGGATCAGATTCAAGATTGCCAACAATCTTATAAGTTACCTCCAAGTCATTATCACTATCATAAACTTTTACAGTTGAGCCAAATATTACTCTTCCAGTTTCGGGAATATCTTTTACATCAATAACTTGGGCATTTGCAATTGCATTCTCCATTTCAGTAATTTTTGCCTCTATAAGTCCTTGAAGCTCTTTTGCTGCGTGATACTCTGCATTTTCTTTTAGATCACCATGCGCTCTTGCTTCAGCAATTGCTTCAGATATTTGAGGCCTTTCAACAAACTTTAGGTTATATAATTTTTCCTTAATTAAAGCTTCGCCTTCTTTTGTAAGTGGAACTCTGCTCATACAATTATTATATCAACTTGAAAAACTATTTATTAATTTCTTGGAGAGTACTGTAAGTCCAATTTTCTTCAATACTTTTTAAGGCATCTATGATTGCAAAAGCTCCAAACATTGTGGTTGTGCAAAAAATCTTATTTCTTAAGGCACTTTGTCTGATAGATGCAGAGTCTTGAATTGATTGAGAACCTTCAGTTGTGTTAATTACTAAATCTATCTCATTGTTGAGCAACATATCAACAATATGAGGCCTGCCTTCAGTAACCTTGTTAATCCTTGAAACAGCGTAACCAAGTTTTTCTATATAATCCGCCGTACCAGAAGTTGCAATAATTTTGAAACCAGCATTTATTATTGATGGAGCAAATTCATCAAGATATTTTTTATCAGAAGATTTAACACTTATAAAAACATTGCCTGATTTTCTTAAAATTTTATTTGCACCTTTTTGAGCTTTTGCATATGCCTCTCCAAAATTAGGGCCAATACCCATAACTTCCCCAGTAGATTTCATTTCTGGTCCCAAAATAGGATCTACATGAGGAAATTTATCGAATGGCATCACGGCTTCTTTTACAAAAGATAAGCCTTTGGGAAGTTTTGATGAAAACTTCTGATCTATCAAGCTCTTACCAATCATTGCTTTAGATGCAACCTTGGCCAATGAATGTCCAATTGCTTTAGAAATAAATGGAACCGTACGAGATGCTCTTGGATTAACCTCAATGATATATACTTCTTTTGCTTTAATAGCATACTGAATATTCATTAAGCCAATAATTTTTAGTTCTTTTGCTATATCAATTGCTTGCGCTTTCATTTTATTTTGAATTTCTTGAGATAAGCTATATGGAGGAAGAGAACATGCCGAATCTCCTGAATGAATACCTGCTTGCTCTATGTGCTGTAATATGCCACCTATTTCAATATTTATTCCATCTGAAACTACATCTACGTCAACTTCGATTGCGTCAGTTAGATAGCTATCAAGGAGAATCGGCTTGCTGTTTGATACTTCGACTGCTTCACTAAGATATTTTTCAAGTTCATGAATATTATTAACTAGTTGCATTGCTCTTCCACCAAGAACATAAGAGGGCCTTACAACAATTGGAAAACCTATTTTTTTTGCCTCGCTAAGAGCTTCATCTACATTCTTGGCAGTTGCATTTGAGGGCTGTTTTAAGTTTAATTTATTAACTAATTCCTGAAACCTTTCTCTATCTTCAGATCTATCAATTGCATCAACATTAGTTCCAAGAATAGTCACTCCCTTTTCAGAGAGAACATCAGCAAGTTTTAAAGGAGTTTGTCCGCCAAACTGTATAATGACGCCTTCTGGTTTTTCAACATCAATAATATCTAGAATTTTTTCAGCAGTTATTGGTTCAAAATATAATCTATTGGAAACATCATAATCTGTAGAGACTGTCTCAGGATTACAATTAACCATAATTGACTCATATCCTTCCTCTTGCATCGCTAAGGAGGCATGAACACAACAATAATCAAACTCTATTCCTTGTCCGATTCTATTTGGTCCACTACCTAAAACTAATATTTTTTTCTTTGATGTTGGATTACTTTCACACTTTCCTCCATATGTTGAATACATATAGCAAGTTGATGTCGCGAATTCGGCAGCGCAAGTATCTACTCTTTTGTATACAGGATTTATATTAAATTCTTTTCTAAGTGCTCTTATTTCATCTTCATCAACTCTTGCTAGTTCAGCAATTCTATTGTCAGAAAAACCTTTCTCTTTAATTTGAATAATTTTATCTTTGTCTAAATTCTTTATACCAGCGTTAACAAGCTCATTCTCAAGATTTATAAGTTCTTCAATTTGATCTAAAAACCAGAAATCAATTTTTGTATGATTATGTATCTTTTCTAAAGACCAACCTTTTCTTATGGCATCTGCAACATAGAATAGTCTTTTAGGTCCTGGTATTGTTAATTCACTTTGTATTTTTTCATCAGAAGCAAATTCTTGATTCATAGCTAAGGAATTAATTCCATTTAATTCTTCCTCCATGCTGCATAAAGCTTTTTGAAATGATTCTTGAAAGTTTGAACCAATAGACATAACTTCACCAACAGATTTCATCTGTGTTGTTAGCTTTGGACTTGCTTGCGGAAATTTTTCAAAAGCAAATTTTGGAATTTTCGTGACTATATAATCAATACTTGGCTCAAAAGATGCAGGAGTTAAGCCCCCTGTAATATCATTTTTTAGTTCGTCTAATGTAAATCCTACAGATAATAAAGCTGCAACTTTAGCTATTGGGAATCCTGTTGCTTTTGAAGCTAATGCAGAAGATCTGCTTACTCTTGGATTCATTTCAATAACAACCATCTTTCCATTTTCTGGATTGACTGCAAATTGAACATTAGATCCTCCGGTATCAACACCAATTTCTCTTAAAATTTTAAAAGAAGCATTTCTCATTATTTGGAATTCTTTATCTGTTAGAGTTTGAGCAGGAGCAATGGTAATTGAGTCACCTGTATGGATTCCCATTGGATCTAGGTTTTCAATAGAACAAACAATAATACAATTATCTTTACAGTCTCTAACTACCTCCATCTCATATTCTTTCCAACCAATTAAAGACTCATCTATTAAAAGCTCATTGGTTGGAGATAGCTCAAGACCTTTCTCACAAATTGTTTTAAATTCTGATATGTTATATGCGATACCTCCTCCGGTACCTCCCATAGTAAAAGAGGGCCTTATAATGCAAGGAAATCCTATTTCTTTCTGAACAGTTAAAGCATCTTCCATAGAATGTGCAATCCCAGAAGCTGGTGTTTCTAACCCTATTGCCTGCATTGTTTCATCAAAAAGCTGTCTATCCTCAGCCTTATCAATTGCTGTTCTATTTGCTCCAATTAAAACAACATTATGTTTTTTAAGAACACCATTTTTATCTAATGTCAGTGCAGTATTTAGAGCAGTTTGACCTCCCATAGTAGGCAATATGGCATCAGGCTTTTCTTTTTCAATTATTTTTTCAACAGACTCCCAATGAATTGGTTCAATGTAAGTTGCATCAGCTAATAAAGGATCTGTCATAATTGTTGCAGGGTTCGAGTTTACAAGTATTACTCTAAAGCCTTCTTCTTTTAGTGCCTTACAAGCTTGAGCACCAGAATAATCAAATTCGCATGCCTGACCAATTATGATTGGGCCTGCTCCAATAATTAAAATCGATGAAATATCTTTACGTCTTGGCATAATCTTTCACCATGGTGCTAAATTTTGTAAAAAGGCTTTGAATTTCTTGTGGACCAGGACTGGCTTCAGGATGTCCTTGGAAACTAAATGCTGGAGTATCTTTAAACTCAATGCCTTGAAGTGATTTATCGAATAAAGAAATATGCGTGGTTTTTATATTTGATGGCAGTGTATCCTCATCAACAGCAAATCCATGATTTTGACTTGTAATGAATACTTCCTTTGACTCAATGTCTTGAACAGGATGATTTGCACCATGATGACCAAATTTCATCTTGAAGGTTTTTGCTCCTCCAGCCAATGCTAATAATTGATGTCCTAGACATATTCCAAAAATAGGAACTCCTTCTTTCAAAAATTTTCTAATATTATCAATAGCATATGTACATGGTTCTGGATCACCAGGACCATTTGATAAAAATATACCTTTTGGAGAAAGCTTTATAATTTCTTCAAAAGATGTTTCTGCATTTACAACTTTAACTTCTCCAACATGGTCTGCAAGAAGCCTTAGTATGTTTTCTTTAATACCATAGTCATAAGCAACAACCATATTTGAACACTTTGTTATTTTATTTTCTGGCCAAACACCCTCGTTCCAAAGATATTCATCCTTTGTTGAAACAACTTGAGCAAGATCCATGCCCTTTAAGCCATCAAATTCTTGCGCTTTTTTAATAGCTTCTTTTTCAGAAATTTTTGATAGAGAACCAATGCAACAATTCAATGCACCTTTTTCTCTTAAAATTGTAGTGATTTCCCTTGTATCCACATCAGAAATAGCCATAACATCATTTTCATTAAGGAATTCTTCCAAAGATTTTATAGAACGCCAGTTGCTTGGCTTCTCACAGAATTTATTTACAACAATACCGGAGGAATGAACTTGATTTGATTCATTGTCTTCATTATTAATTCCAGTATTACCAATATGAGGATGTGTAAAAGTTATTATTTGTTTTTTGTATGAGGGATCAGTAATTATTTCTTGGTATCCAGACATTGAGGTATTGAAAACCAATTCACCAACATCAAACTTTTCTTTTCCAAATCCGCTTCCATGGAATACACTCCCATCTTCAAGTGCTAATATAGCTGGAAATGACATTATAAAATTTCCTCAGAAGGAAGAATTTTAAGGAAAGAATTAGGGAAACTATTTAAAGAATTTTTTGATTTTAATGAGCTAAAATAATAGGCTGACATTAAAATTGTACTTTATAGATTAAGTTGACTAATGTCTAGATGTAAATGAAAAAAAAATGAAAATATCAATAAAATCTAAAAGTGATATAGCTAAAATGAGGGTTGCTGGAAAATTGGCAGCCGAAGTTTTAGAAATGATTTCACCTCATGTTGTTCCAGGTATATCGACTGGAGAATTAGATGAAATATGTTTTAACCATATTGTAAATATTCAAAAAGCAATTCCAGCTAATGTTGGTTATAACGGTTATGAGAAAACTATATGTGCTAGCTTGAATCAAGTGATATGTCACGGTATTCCAAGTAATAAAAAAGTATTAAAAAGTGGAGACATATTAAATATAGATGTGACCGTTGTGAAAGATGGATGGCACGGTGATACCTCAAAAATGTTTCTTGTTGGAAAATGTGCACCTCATAATGAAAGATTAGTAAGAGTTACTCAA
>CEWG01053642.1_pt1 | contig 10311 bp, 13 predicted proteins | sample 361411 | NCBI WGS metagenome assembly CEWG01 (sample SAMEA2622173, study PRJEB7988) | marine metagenome | biome: marine biome (ENVO:00000447); feature: surface water layer (ENVO:00002042); material: "saline water (ENVO:00002010), including plankton (ENVO:xxxxxxxx)" | depth 5 m | reverse complement strand
GTTTAAGTCTAAACTCTAATATAAATCTTAAAAATGTAGAATGAAATGCTACTACAAATGCTGTTAGTAATATCCATGTGACATCAAATAATACTAAACTTTGGTATGAATGTTGAGTATAGTAAAGACTGCCAATTGCACCTACACCGAGAAATGTTATGATACCCCAATATGGTAGATATCTGCAAATAACTATTATAACACAACCTACAAAAAATGCAAGCAATAATTCAATTAAATTATCAAATCTTTTGATAGTCTCGCCATCTAATATTGTTTGAAGTGAATTGGCACTTATTATATAGTCGTACTTTTCGCCAGTAGGTGTTGCTACTACACTTGATAATCCCTCTGCTGTCAGAGCAAGAATTACAGTAGTTCCTGCAGCCGAAGAAAAGTCTTGACTTGCCGCTGATATTGTGTTAAACTGTTTATTCCATCTCAACCATATTCTTGCGTTTGCATCTGTGTTGATTGTTGCATAGGCAGGTACTCTCATAGCAGTTACACCAAAGTCATCTGCTTTTATTTGATAACTAGGGTCACCTACTGCAACTCTAATAACTTCTATTGCCATTGCAGGATATGTTTCTTCTTCTACAGTTCTAGATATTTCACCTTCACTATATCCTAATACTCTTTCTATTTTCATTATCAATGGTAGTCTTCTTACAACACCATCAATCTCTGGTGCAGTATTAATTACTCCAACACCGTCAGCACTTTTACCTAATTCTTCAATCGGGCCTAACATACCTTGCCACTCAAAAAGATATGGCATTGGATTACCTATCTTTGCAACTCCTCTTGGCACAGCATTTTTATCTGTCTGCGAAGTACCAACTTGTGCAATTACAACACCATTATTTTTAAATGCTTTTGCAAGTTCTTCATCGCCACCTAATCTATCTTTTTCTGAAAATAATATAGGTATCGTAATAATACCAACACCTGCTTGTCTTAAATCATATATGACTTTTGCAAGTACATCTCTTTTCCAAGGCCATTGACCATACTTCTCAATTGCTTGTTCGTCTATTGTTATGATTGTTATATCTTGAGATTGTGTTACTTCTTCATTTGCCAAGAGATGGTCAAATGCTTTAAGTCTTAATATTTCTTTAGCTGAATAGTCTTGTAAACCAATATATGTTAATACAAATAAAGTTACAAAGGCAGTAGTCCAATGTGTGAATATTTTTTTCACGATAATTCTTTTATTTCATATATGTTAGGTCTAGGTATGATTGTAGAATTACCACATTCGTCAATCGTGCCATCTTCTTTAAAATTAAAATCACTTACTAATCTAACAAAATCTTCTTCATCGCTTATAAGAAATCCTGTACTAAGACTTCTAGGACATTTACTTTCTTTAACTTCTTCTATACTTCTCCAAGAACTGTCTGATACAATATCAATCCAATAAACATGAACAAACTTGTATGGTATATCTTTTACTTTTTTACTCATAATTTAATTACCCTGCGTTGTTGATAGAGTGCAACCTGCTATTACTCCACAAGTCATCTCTATATTATAATCTTGGTCAGTAGAACCCTGCTGTAATAAATCAAAGTCAACAGAATAACCATCTAAATCTACACGAGCCGCATGGTCACCTGAACCTGTCTGTGATATATCTATGTCATGGGCATAACTACCAGTATCTAAATTTAAATCTAAAAAATGCTCGCCTGTTCCTGACTGGTTTATATCTACTGTGTTATTGCTATTATTTATGTCTACAAACAATGTTTTATCTCCATCGTTCAATTGTTGTAAGTTTATGATATTCGAACTACTGTCTAAATCTAAACTCATAAAATGTTCAGTCGTTGCTGTACCATCATTTCTTTGTGTTAGATTTATTGTATTTGTAGAACTATCAATATCTAACCATATTCTATGGTCACCTGTATCAGACGCATAATCACCTTGGTCAATATTAACTGTATTTGTATTACCTGTTATGTCTAATGCGATACCATTGTTACCACTATTACCACTTGTTGATACATTGCCTTGGTCAATATTAAGTGTATTATTATTTCCTGTAATTGTAGCGTCACTAGACCAATCTGTACCTATGAGAAAATTGTTTTCACCTGACTGTTCAATATTAACTGTATTACTATCGCCATCAATATTTAATTTGATGCCATTACCTGTTACTGCTTTAGCATTATTTACAGTTGTTGTTTGAGTGCTTGTTGGTGTAACATTAATTACTGTAGTTGCTGTCAAAAAGTTTTCATATGTATCTGAAATTAAATCAGCCATTTTTGCTTTATCAAAAGAACTTTCAAATTGATTTATGTCAAAAGTTATATAAGCCGCACCTGTATAACCAGTTGGCAATTGGTCACCTGACCATCTCATCCATACAACTTGACCATTTCCGTTTTTTGCAACCCATGTACCATCACCTGTAAAATATGTACCATAAGGATATACTGCAACATTACTACCATAATCACTATCTGTTACAGCTGTATTTGTAGTTGTGATTGTATTTGAATTATTATTATTTGTACAGTTATAGGCACAACCACTTGTATTGCCAACTCGTGTTACTGTACCACCTAATTTGTTTTCTATGAAGGCTTCAATAGTTTGGTTATTATTACTATAGTTTTGATTGTTTTCACCAACTAATACTAAAACACCACCTGCATTTACAAAGTTTTGATATCTAGTTTTACCATTACTGCCTATACTATTATTATATTTCATATCCCAAACTACATCATAACTATCAATTAAATTTTCTGCAATTGTTCCTGTTGTTGATAAGGTAACAGTATAACCATCTGCTTCTAATTGTGATTTAACATTCGTATGTGCGTCTGCATAATTAGAGTGATATATCAATGCTGTCTTCGTTGCAAATGCTGGTGTGGCAATAACTACTAGATGAAATAATATTATAATTATGAGTATTCTTTTATAGTTTATTTTTTCCATATATTACCTTTTGTATCTTCAGCGATTACAAGAACGTCACCATTGTATTTAAATTTTATATATGGGTCTTGTGAAATTGAAATGAAAGTATCTGCCTGCATAACGATATAATCGTCTTTGTCAACCCAAGTAATAGTCTTAACAGTCCATAATGGTATATAACCACCTGACTCTAAATCTTTTTGTAAACCAGTAAACATAGGGTGTTTAATTCTAGTTGTTTTATATCCTTCTTTTTCTTTAAATAAAATCTTACCTAGGTCTTTTGTTAATTCTGGGTCATGTACGTCCATATAACCTGAACAACCGCCACTGGCTCTAATTCCTGTCTTATGTGTAAATAAATCCCCATTGGCTGTTTCTCCAACAACACGAACAAAACTATCTGTTTCCATCCTAATACGAGTAGTTATCTCTGTATTCTGAGTATTGTTGGTTAATTTAAATGTAGCCGCATGTTGTGTAGGATTGGCATCAATGACTAAGTAAATTTTAACAAAACGTTTTGTATTAACAGTAATAGATACAGGTACTTGAGCACCACTTGCGGCTCTTTTAGGACCTGATATTACTAATTCGTTATTGTCAATTGGTAATTCTACTGCTGTTCTAACACCAAACATTCTTTCTTGTATGTATGGCCAAAAGTCTGGATTAAAGTTTGCAAATGATGGTGTGCAAAAAAGTAATACTAATAATAAACTAATTATTTTGTTGTATCGTAATAGCATTGTCTTGCCCTCCTAATTGAAAATCATATTGTATGAATTCACCTTGCTGTATGTTTAATATATATCCGTATTCTTTATCTAATCTTAATTCTATATATGAACCACTTGCGTCTTCTCTTATCCAAACCCATTCAGGATCCTCATCTAATATTATTACACCAGTTTCAGGATTTCTACCTATCAATATACCATCTACTGATTTTTGTTTGTCAAACTCTGACCTCATTGCTCTTGCTAATTCTTTATTTATTTGTGCAAGAATATCTGCCAAAAAGTTTTGTTCTAAGAAGTCTATGTCAAGTCCTGTTTTAAATTGACTTTCATCTTCTTCTAGATAATCTATTTCTAAATCTTCAAATTGTAAAAAGTCAATATCTAAAGCGTCTGCAACTTCATTTAATCTTTCTTCTTTCTGCATCTCTTCTATTTCAGCAGGTTTAGAAATAATCAATAAATTATTAATCATCTCTTCATCTAAATCTAACAATACAGGTGTCAATGGTTTACTTGCAAGTGTATCAACAACTGTAGCTTGAAATGCTTGATTAAGTATTACTTGACCTGCATCTGACTCTACACTAATCTCACCTACAAAACAATTACCATTTGTATCACAACTTGGCAATAAAATAATTGTAGATGAACCTATCTCATCAATAGTCATTGTAAAATCTGTACCACGAACACCAATCGTTGCTGTTGGTGTTTCTATCTTAACATTTGTTGCTGAGTTTTTTGCAATTTGACCTGAGGCATATCTTACTGTACCTAGTTTTGCTTTTAATGAAAGTTTACCTGTTTTGGTATTAGGGTCATAGACAAATTCATCTATGACCAATTTACTATGTTGAGTAACATCAACTCTAGTAGTATCTATAAACTCTATACCAACTTTACCATTACCTGTCTTTACAGTATCATATGAAAATATATCTAACTCTTTCTCAATGACAATATCATTTTCACCATCTTGTCTATCAATTACTCCATTACCTTCTAATCGAGTAACCTCGCCAATAGCGGCGAGACTACTTTTTGGTAATATCGTAAGGGTTAAGACTATGCACCCAATTATAAAAACTATAAGTCGCATATAAAATTATTCCTGTATATAATAAAAATAAAATCCAATCCATTGTTAGTCCCTCTGTATTATATCAATATTGTGGTTGTCACCACTTGTTGTTAAAGTTATCATGTTATCGTAAATACCTGATTGTGTAATATCTACGTCAGCAATAGAACCTGTATGTGTGTGTATGTAGGTATGACCTGCACTATCACCATCTCCGTCTATATCAACTAAGAAATTATTTGTATCACCATTTACTGATAAAGTAAAGATAACACTTGTGCCATCTATTGTAGTAGCAATTACGTTACTATCACTACCAGACGCACCTGTTATTGAAACATTAGCACCTGTAGCATCTGCTGTTTCACCTATGTCAATGTCTAGGTCGTTTGAAGAACCTACCCAAATAACTGAGGCAGTTACAGTAGCACATGAACTTACTGTTCCTGCACTATCACATTTAATATCTATGTCGTTACTATTACCAGTTGTACTAAATGTACCTGTGTAGTTAGCACCATTGATATCAAAAGTTAGTACGTTTGTATTACCAACTTGGTCAATGTTGAAGTTAGATGTAGCACCTGTTACAGTCGAAGCTGTAGTACTATTACCTATTGTATTATTTTGACCATCTTGTAAAACATCTAGAGTTAAGGTAGCACCAGATTGTGTTACATAGATATCATTTGCCATTACTGGCGATATAAAAATCATCAAAAACATAACTAATTTAGTTACACTTTTCATTGCACTTTTTTTCCTCTTCTTTGTTAATTAACTGGTTTATCTGGCACAGGATAATACTTTGAAGTATTTCCTATCTTTGAAACACCTTTCATTTTCCATAAACCTTTATTCACGCCTTCATATACCATTTGTAGTACTGCGTGTTCTATTGTTGCTCGTATAGCATAATTGACTGGTTCATTTGTAGAATTTCCTGATTCAAATTCTAGTGCCTTTGTTCCCATATCTAGGAATCTAAACACGTCACCACCCAAACTATAACTTGCAATTGTTTTTGAAGCTGAAACAGATAATAATATCTCACCTGTTTGTACAGCAACAACTCGCAAAGAAACTGTTACTTGGTCAGTTCGATATTGTTCTTTAACACCAATACCAAAATATCTTGCACCAATACCACCACTTGCAATATTGCTATCATATCCTACAATACCACCCTCTACGATTAGTCCTGCAAAGATTAGTGGTTTTAATTGATTCTTTGCTTGTGCTTCACCATCATATAATTCTCTTGTTGACCTAATTAATTGTCTTTCTTTAATTAGATTGCCTAAACCTTTTCTTTCGACAACTTTAAACCAATCACCATTACCTACTTCTTTTAAAGCTGCAATAACCCATACATCAGGACCTTGAGTTACAGCTGTTGATAACTGTGAAAAGTTAGGATTAGGTTTCCTTTGTCCTGTTTGGTCTGTAAAATTGTAAACTGCAATTGTTATTTGAGGTTGATTATCTAAATCAGGTATCTCTTTTAATCTCTCAATTGTAGTTGTTCCTTGTATAAAAGGCTCATCGCCATTTTTAGCCATTTGACCAGTTACAGAACAACCTGTAACCAGACATATCAATCCCATCATTTTAATAATTTCGAATAATCCCATTTTAAATCCTAAAACTGAAAGTCGCCTAATGGTACTGACATTGTAGTTAGATTACCAGTAGGGTCTGTAATTGTTAATGTAATAATTTCTGTTGAGGCATCTTTTATCCAATAGATTGTAGAACCTTCTACTTCAGCAGTACCACTTGTCGGACAAGTTCCTGTGCATGAAGTACCAAACATATTGTCAACCAATTGTTTAGATAAGTTAGCATAAATTCTACTTTCTACGTTCTTAATGAACTTGTTGATTGTAGTATTATTTGCTTCACGTTTAGCCGCAGCCTCTGCCGACTTTGCATCATCTTTGTTTTGTTTCTTTCTGTTGTGTTGTAGTTGTTCGATTGATAGAACGTGACTAGAATAACCATTCCCGCTAAATGACGGGTTGCTAAACTCGTGTACTAGTTCGCTCGCATTGAGAGTGTTAGGACCCACCAATAACACATAAAGAAATGCCACTAACACTACGTTCTCCATTTGTAGTGTTTTCATGCTTATATTTATAATATCGACTAAAAATTTTCGATATTCTATTGAATGATTATTTGACAATCAAAATAGTCAAACTTTTGTCTTTGTTATTTTTTTACTTTTTTTGTTTTTGTCTAACTCTTGTAACTCTAATACTGTATTTAATTTTGTTCTTAATCTAATGAGGTCATTATCAAGCATTCTTATTCTATCAAGTAGACCAATTAATGCTGTATTTGCCTCACTTAATTTTTTCTTTAGATTTTCTGTTGTAAATTTATATATAAAAAATATAAACCAACCCATAGCAATTGCAGCTAAAGTGGCAAATCCATATTGATTTAAAACGTCTATAATAGCACTGGTCGTCATAACTATTTTACCTTACATTGTATATTTCTAGGACATTGATATCTTGGTCCTGTTGTCATTACCAAGTCTGGTTGGTCTTGTGGGTGTTCGTATGTACATTTATATGACATATCTTTACCACCTTTATCATCTACAAACCATTCTTGTTTTTTCAATCTGCACATAGTAAACATATCACTTCTTGGTAAGTTTCCTTTGTACTCTCTTCCGTATCGTGCATAAGTTGCTTCTGCACCTTCATTCATACAGATAAAAACATCTGTCTTAAAATCTTGGCATTCGTCTGCAGCTCTAGCTGGTTTCATTAATATTATCATAACATAAACTACAAGTGCAACAAATGCTATAACTGTTAATCCTATTCCACAATACTTTATTATCTCGCCTATCTCTTCTTGCTGTTTCTGTCTTCTTGCTCTTTCTTCTCGTATTGCTTGTTTTCTTTTGTCTATTCTTCTTTTTCTTTCAGCAAGAATTTCTTGCCATGTATTTGGGCCGAACCTTAAATTAATTAGGTTCTTCATTTCATTTAGATGCTCTCTGGCAAGTTTTGCATCTATAATTTCCTGTGCAACATTTTCAGTTGCGAATTGGTCTTTACCCTCTCTTGCTTTGATACAATGTTTTTCACCTTTAAATGCATCATCAATCGCACCAACAAATTGTCCTATATCTTGTGCTGTTTGTATATTTTTTTTTATAAACTCTACTGACTTTGTAACTAAAGCTATTCCTGTCAGCACAGTTGTGACTGGTTCTACCATATGTTCCCACCTATTTCTATAATTAATTAAATTATATAATACTTAATCTTTTCTTGCATCTTCTTTGCCTTCGGCTCTAGATATTCTCTCCTCGTCTGGTTTCAATTTTAAGGCATGAGATATAAGTAAATCTATTTTTATCATCTCATTATTCATAGTCTTAATTCTGTTATCTAGTGACATAATAATACCATGAATACCTTTAACTTGACCCACGACAGATTCTAGTATATACTTCAAAATCATGTATATGAAGATGCCCATAACGCCAGATGCCGCTACTGGTAGACCGAATTTTACTAATAGTTCAAAGAATAAGTTCATGCTACTATTTATCTATTTGAGAAGTCAAAATTCTGACTATTATCAGCATTTTAAGAGTGGAATAATGCTTGACATTACTACTCAATTCCGTTATTATAATAGTATGAGTGATTCAATAACATATAATGAAAGTGAGTAAAAATGAGTGACACTATGTACAATAATGACGACTTAAAATCAGAGATTGATGATGTATACGTCAAAGTAGACGATATCGCCGTCTCAGCGTCTAAAATAGACGTTCAAATGAACATTCTAGTAGATACTTTAAAGAAGATGCAAGTTCAACTGAACGTTCTTCAGAGTGATAATAAGACGTTAAATGCGAAATTAGACTCTATTGAACAAGATATTTTGTTGACATAGAGTGGAATAATGCTTGACATGTATGCCAATATGTCATATAATATACTTATATTAACAAAAACAAAGGTTACATTATGATACAAAACAATGAAAAATTTAACAATCTAGATGATGCAATTGCTAATCTAATCAAGAAGGCCAACGAAGACTACTGTGATAGGTCTTATAAGTCAGAAGATGCAGTTCCAGAACATGTGTTGAAAATGCAAGACGAGTTCACTAATGGTTGGACTGTCGAAAAAGGTAGGGCATATATCTCGATATACAAAACCCTAGGTGTTCAAAAATCTATATGGGGTGGTATTGTCGCTACTGATAATCATAAGAAGTTCAAAAAAGGTGATGTTCTTATGGCAAACGGATTCAAATCTTTCGCCCAAAATGCGGCCAGAGGAAACGTACTTGAAGGTGGTTTCGGAGTACAATGGACTGGTGCTAATTATCTGTAAATCAAACGACAGACCGGTTTGTTTAAACCTTAATTGTGAGTCATTTTGTACCCATAGTGGTACAAGATGGCGACCTTTTTGTGCAAGATGTCATAAAGCAGGTTATGGTAATGGCACTCTTAAAGAAGGAGTTGTTGCATTTAAAACTGGTAAATGTAGTAACTCTGATGGTCATTTAGGATTTAATTGTCCTATGGATTATGACAAAGCACCTTGGGCAATAGGACTAACACAAATAGACCACAAAGATGGCAACTACTACAATAATACTGTAGACAATTGTGACGAATTATGCGAAACTTGTCACAAGAATAAAGGCCGTATCAACGGCGACTTCAAATTTCAAAACAAATATACCTAAAAAAAAAGGGGCGCCGAAACGCCCCAATCAATTTCAATGAAACAGGTGGAGAGATTAATCTTCTTCTGCTAATTTTGAAAAGTAATCAAGTGTTTCATCACCATCATCCTCTTCAGTAACATCTGTAACCGAAGTAGAAGCATCTACTGTTTCATTTACAACTGGTTTAGAAGCTGTTGGTGTCGTAGGTGGGTCCATAACATCTTCAGCAGTACCAGTATTTCTAACGCCACTTAAAACTTTATCAAGTTTTGCTTTTAGCTCATCATATGACTTAAAGTTTTCAGGTGCCAGAAATGGTTTTAGTGGATATTGTTTATTCCACAATTCTTCTATAGCCTCATCATTCTCTTTAATAGTAGATGGACTATCAAACTCTGATTTATCATAATTCCAGTAACCATCAACTTTTCTAATTTTTAGTTTAAAGTTTGCACCTTCCCAGAAATCAAATGGGTTGATAGGTTTTTCATCTTCAAATTCAGGTTTCATCGCTTCAGTAATCTTATCAAAAATCTTCTTACCGAATTTAAATAGTTTTACTTGACCTTCATTTTCAGGATGCTTAGAATCACTAACAATTAAAACATTCGCAATATAAGATAACTTACGTTTTCTTTTTCTTGCAATTTCCTTGTCTGCCTCAACACCAGAATTCCATAGTAAACTATTTGATTCACTAACTGGATCCTTTTTGTTAAGTGTTGTTAAACTGTTTTCAATAAACCAGCCACCAGGACCTTGAAACGCATGAGACCATAATCTTGCCCATGGTAAATCTTCGTCTTTAACTGC
>CEWG01036050.1_pt1 | contig 10314 bp, 13 predicted proteins | sample 361411 | NCBI WGS metagenome assembly CEWG01 (sample SAMEA2622173, study PRJEB7988) | marine metagenome | biome: marine biome (ENVO:00000447); feature: surface water layer (ENVO:00002042); material: "saline water (ENVO:00002010), including plankton (ENVO:xxxxxxxx)" | depth 5 m | reverse complement strand
TTAAAGAAAGAAACTTTAGTTGCAAGAAAACAGTTTCGAGCATATTTAGTCATTATAAGTTCTTCTATAGAAGCTTCGATAGTCTTAAACATAAAAAATACAGTAGACCAAAATGAATAATCTGGTCCACCTAATAGAACATGTTCTTGATTCTCAAAATCTTCCATTGCAGTAGCAGCGACTAAAAACTCAGGACTAAAGTTCAGACTTTTACCTTGTGTATTTAGATCTCTCCATTTTTCTAAACTTATGGTGCTTTTAATTAATATTGGTTTATTTGTTGGACAATATGTTATAACATCTTTAACTATTGTTGTATCACATGATCCATTATTAGAGCTCGGAGTTGGGACACACACTATATACCCATCCGAATCATCTTCTATTAAGTTTTCGTTATATGCTGGATCTACTATCTTTATTTCAAGGTGTTTGCTTAATACGTTATGTACCGCTTTTCCTACAAATCCAAATCCAATTAAAGTTATCTTCATAATATATTATACCACATTTTTTATTATTCGTAAACTCTATTGTGCGTATCACTACATCTTATAAATGTAGCGCACTTAGGAATATCTTTTAATCTTTTTGCCCCGATATACGTGCAAGTAGATCTTAAACTTCCTAATATATCTTGTACAGTATTGTTGACGTCACCTTTGTAAGGTATCTTTACTTCTTTTCCTTCAGCTGCCCTATAATCTCTTAATCCACCAAAGTGTTTATCATTTGCTTTTTCTGAACTCATGCCATAAAATTTTATAAACTTTCGTTCTTCTACAACCCTAGTGACTTGATCATTAGATCCAAATAATCTTGTATTATATTTGCCGCTATCTATCTCACTAGTAACGTGACGCGTATTAATAATATCTCCGCCACCTTGATCATGGCCAGCCAACATACCACCTAACATTACAAAGTCTGCGCCACCACCGAAGGCTTTTGCAATATCTCCTGGATTAGTACATCCTCCATCTCCAATAACATGAGCACCCAACCCGTGAGCAGCGTCAGCACACTCAATAATAGCACTAAGCTGAGGATAACCCACACCAGTTTGAATACGAGTCGTGCAAACGCTCCCAGGACCGATGCCCACTTTAACAATATCTGCTCCATTTATTATCAGCTCCTGTGTCATATCTGCAGTTACAACATTACCTGCAATGATAGTTAAATTTGGATAAGTGCTTCTCATTCCATACACAAAATGGCTAAAATATTCTGTATAACCATTTGCAACATCTATACAAAGAAATTTTATTCTTTCATCTGTTCTATCGTACACACTAGCAAATTTATCTTCTTCTCTTTTAGTTGCACCTATAGTCATGGCTGTGTAATTACTAGGTATCTTACTATCTGTGCTAAAATGATCGATAAGGTCTTTTTCTGATATAGGTTTATTTAAACACGTAAACACACCATTAGATGCAAGTACTTTAGCCATCTCTAATGTACCTACACCATCCATATTCGCGGCCATAATAGGTACACCGTAAAACTCTCCATCAGAGTTTCGAAACTTCATTGATCTCCATAAGTTTACATCTTTTCTGCTTTCTGCTGTAGATCTTTTTGGTCTTAAAAGAACATTGCCAAAGTCTAATTTTAAATCATTTTCTAATAACATGTTTTATCCTGGCATTGTAAATAAAGCTCTTGTTCCATCATCAGGCGGTCTCCTTGCAAATATTACCCATTTTTTAACTTGACCACTTAGGTATCCTGGGTAGTTATCCTTTATAAATTCCCGCATACTCATACCAGTAGTCCATACATCGTCAACTACCATTACAAAATCATCAGCATCCGGACTTTTGTATTTATCTAAAGCAGAAGCTAGAGACATACCACCAGTAGGAATTCCTTTAACTTCTCTGAATGGCATCTTTTCATATTCCATTATCATTTGAGCAAGACAATCCCATTCTTCTGGTCTTATTGCATCGCATTCTATTTTCCATTTCAAAGGTAAACCAGCATGACTAGTAAAGTCGCCTGATGTAAATAAGTTTGCTCCTGTTTTAAACATTATATAAACTCCACATTTGCCATAATTTCTGTCAAACATGCTACAACGTTAAGTTCATGGTCTGCAACAAAAGCATGCTTGTATTGATAATCTGCAAGGATTAGTACCATTTGAGGAACACCTTGCGGTTTTAAATGATCAATCATTTTATCATATAGCCCACGAAATATCGCTGATGCATCAGTATCTATATTGTTTACAACCCATTGTCGCATCTTCTTAAAGTCTTTTGCTTTAAGACATTGAAACAAAACATCATAAGAGTCAGTCTTATCTGTAGATATGATGATAGATCCAGCTACACTCATTCTTTGTAGCTCGTTAAGGACACGTCTCCAATCAGGAGCATGTTTCATAATCAAATTAGCTAGATCACCCTTTTGATACTTGATCTGTGATTCATCTAATATCATACATACACGATCTAAGAACTGCATGCAAAGAGCTGCTAAATCTTTTTTAGATGTATTAAACTCATAGACACCACAACGAGAATGTAACGGCTGAATAATTCTATTCTTAAAGTTACATGTTAATATAAACCTACAGTTTTTAGAGAACTCTTCGATGAATCCACGTAAAGCAGGTTGTGTTGATTGCGGGTTGAGATAGTCTGCTTCGTCAAGTATTATGACCTTATAACCACCTTGTAAAGACACTGAACTAGCAAACTGTTTAATCTTTCCACGTAATGTGTCTATATTACCTTCTTCTGAACCATTAATCAAGATGTAATCTAGATTTAGTTGGTTACATAAAGCTTTTGCAACTGTTGTCTTACCAGTACCAGCTGTACCAGTAAACAGCATATTTGGTAATTCGCCAGTTGCAACTATCTGTTCAAATACAGACTTAAGCTTTTCGGGTAATATAGTTTCTGCAATAGTTTTTGGTCGATACTTTTCGACCCATAAAAAATCTGTCATTCACTTCCTCCATTATATAATTGTACCACACTTCGATGAGAAAGTAAATGCTTAAGATTGTAATGCTGTCTCTTGCTCTATATTTTCTACGAGTTGAATGATTTGTATGCATTGATCACGAAGACCACCAATAGTAGAAAGCTCTTCACCTTTGAAAGCTCCTCTTTGTGTCATCGCATCAATCACTGCAACTGTACTTCGAGAAGCTTTATTAGATAACTCTTGTAGTTGCTTTAAGTTTGGTGAAACAGCTGGTGTTTCAGTTTTCTTTTCATCCGCCATTTAATTATACTCCATAAGTTGAGGATTTTTCCATTGCAATCCAATATCGTAGCTTTTCATCACTATGAGTAAACTGCGATATTAGTTTAGAAGAGATTTGTACGTCGTAATCTCCATTAACTATTTTCAAGTTATTTATGTTGAGTATAAAGTTGAATACTGCATCTTCTTTAAACTCACCATCTATATCTATAGAGAAAGCATTTGACGTAGGGTTATTGCTATCTACAACAGATAAGTTAAGACTGCCATCTTTTCCAACAATTGACACTTCGTTGTGGCCAAGAGTAGAAGCAGCACGCTTTAATTTATTTAAGACTTCAACATCGAGTTTAAACCTTACATCGAATTCTGGCATTGTGATGTCTTTCGATGGTGTTGTAAGTGTATCTTCAGAAGAATAAAAGTATTTTATTTTAGATCTTCCAGTTGAATCACTGATCGTCATAAAGTCATCGTCAAATTTTAAATTAGGTGTATCAACTAAGCCTAACACACCAATAAACTCGTTAAGATCGTATATGCCTACGTCTTTAGGAAACTCTTCTACTACATTAGCTATAGCTAAAACGTTTCGAGCTTCGCTAATTGTCTTGATAACGTTTCCTTGTTTCATCAAGATATTCTGATTGATACCAGAAAAATTTTTTAACACTGATAAAGTATTTTCAGTTAGTTCCATAATAAAAACCTCATTTTAAATTATATAGTAATTATACCACATATTTCGACAAATGTAAACCCTTAAGCAGCAATTTTAGAGAAATTTCTTTCTTTCTTAAATTCAATGGTATCATCAAACTTACCGTTTAAGATCTCACCTTTGTGTGATATAACAAAGATATTCGTGCCATCACCTAATGTATTTAATATCTTTAATAAGTTTTCAACACCGTCATGGTCGAGAGATGAGTCGAAAGTTTCATCAAGTATTAGTAAATTAGTTGATACAGAATTTTTCATCTTGGCTATCTGACGCCAAGTAAATAGTAGTGATAGGTCGATACGCTGCTTCTCTCCTTCAGAGAAGGAATCATATGTAAATACATCTCTGTGTCTTGATCGTATCGTTTCATTGAATTCTTCATCTAAGTCAAAGTGCACATAAAAGTCTAACACTTGTAGGTATTGATTGACAAGAGTATTCATAACAGGAAGATATTGCTTTATTATCTTTGTCTTAATACCAGTATCTTTTAACATTTCAGACATAGCCAAATTATATGAGTATTGCTCATTGGCTTTTGTCTTTTGATCATTTGCTTCTGTGACAGTCTCGATAATATTTTCGAGTTCTGTCTTAGCTTCATTTAGATCTTTAACTGAATCAGTAGATATTTCATCTAAAGTTTTCTTAACAAGTCTTGTCAGTCTTTCTACTTCTTTATTATTATTTGTAATATCATTTTGTATTGTTGTAAGTTTATTAGCTATGGCAGAAGCTTTAGATAACTTATCTTCTACATCTGCAGCTGCATCTCGTAAAATATTCATATCGTCAGATAAAGCCTTAGCTTCTTCTTTAGTTAATTTAATCTTATTAGTTCTAAACTCTTCTGTAATAGTTTGTTCACATGTTGGACAATTACTATTATCTTCGTAAAACTTTGCATTCTTGACAAGAGTCTCTATGCTGGATCTAAGTCTTGCTTGCTTATGAAGTATATCTGTCTTCTTATCACTAGACTCTTTAAGATCTATCTTATTTTGTGGAGCCAGTTCTTCTAACTCTTTTGTCATATCACTATTCTTAAGAACAAGATTATCGATATCAGTTCGAGCTTCATCTATCTCTTTATTCTTTGATTCAATATTCTGATCTGTAAGTTGTTTAACGTCTTGAATATATTTCTTTTGTGTAGCCACTCTGTTGTTGGCTATCTCTAAGTTATACGATAATTCTTTTATCTCATCTTTAAGTATAGATGTCTTTTCTCTTAGTATTATATTCATCTTAGAGAATACATTAATGTCCAAAAGATCCTCGATAACATTCCTTCTGTGTCGTGCAGGTAACTGCATAAAGGGAATAAATGAGGAGGAACCTAATACAATTACCTGATGAAAACTCTTATGATTGAGTTTAAGGATGTTTTGCTCAAGGATCTTTTGGTAGTCTTTGGAATGATAAGATTGATTGAGCATCTCTCCATCTTTCCAAATCTCGAACTTAGTAGGTTTTATAGATCTTACGATCTTATATAATGACCTACCAACCGAGAACTCTGCCTCAACTACACAATTCTTTTGATTTATAGAATTAGGTAATTGATTCTTAATTATATTTCTATGAGGTTTTGCAAACAATGCATAAGATAATGCATCTAACATTGTCGACTTACCTGCACCATTTTGACCAATAATAAGTGTCGATTTATTTTTAGTAAGGTCTATTTCAGTAAACGTGTTACCATACGAAAGAAAGTTTTTCCAACGTATCTTCAAAAATTTTATCATAATTTAATTGCCAAGACTATTAGTATTCCTACTAAAAGTATATTAGTTAATATCATTTGTATGCAAAGGATAAGATGATACCATACCCATCTGTGTTTATATAATGTATGTATATTTACTTTAGGATCATCATTATCATCGATCTCGTCTTTTTTTATTCCAAGTATTTGCTTTAAAGTAAATGCCATTACACTGTTTCCATTGCTTGAGCTTGATTCATAAGTTCTCGCATTTGTTTCTTAATAGTAAATTTGTCGAGGTCTGTATCAACAGCTTCTATATAATCATCCATAAGTTTTGGAGTATCATCAACTTCGAGTGTTTCATCTGCTATATTTGAACCTACAAACTCGCTAAAGTTCTCTGCTATTTTTAAATCATATACATTCTGCATTTGTACTCTATCAATGAATCTATCAAATTCAAATGTATCTGATTTATTTACAACTACAACCTTAACAAACTTTTTATCTAATTTTGTTGTATCATAATCATTATACACTGTTTTCTCATCATTGTACACTATTTTTTCGAATAAAGTGTAAGTATTTCTTATTTTTTCTATTTCTCTAGTTTCTGTATCTAATATATGAAAGTACTTAGGATCATGCGCATCTGACCAAAAGAACTCCATCTGTGCACCTAAGTACCATATATTATCTCTTTGAGAAGAACAATGAAAATGACCCGTTAAAACCTTTTCAAACCTTGCAAAAGATGATGCATCCATACCATGCTGATGAGTTATACCTCTCATAAGTTCGAAGCCACTTAATTCTAAGTGACCACCTAACCAATCGGCTTTACAGTTATTAACAAAGTTCATAGACTTCTCATAGTTTTCTTGGTTAATCCATGGAAGTAAAGCCATCTTTAGAGAACCATACTCCATAACCTTTGGTTCCATCACAATGTGAACTTCATTCATATAATGGCCTAAACATTCTTTTAATGAGTTAAGTTCGTTTGTGTTCTTAAAATAAGTATCATGGTTGCCTGGAATAATATCCATTCGCATACCTTTTTCTCTTACTTTATTTAAGAAATGATTACGATTATGGTTTAGAACTTTAAAGTTAACATACTTACGATGATCATAGTAATCACCTAAATGGAGTATCTGTTTGATACCTCGTTTGTCACATTCTGGAAAAAATATGTTTTCGTAAAAGTCTTTAGCATTATCCAAAAATATTTGTGATGCGCTTCTTATACCACAATGTGTATCATTTAATATCGCTATTTTCATCTATATTACCCTCATTCATTCTAAAATCATCGACTATATGATTTGCATTCTTTATTTTTATAAACCCTTCATGCACTTCAAATTTCATCATATCACCCACTTCTACATTGATTCGTTTCATATATTCATGTGGGAGAGTTACGATACCTGATCTTTTATATTCTATAGAAAAGATTTGTACCTTTTGTTTTCTTTTCATGCCATAAATTCCGAAAGATCTGAATCCACGTGTTTCATCCTTTTCTTTTTCTTTACTTTTTTGGCATATGTTTTTATTTCAGTATCGTTTACCTTAACCTTATCTATTCTATCTTTAAGAGAATCTACAAATGCACCTACAACATAGTTAGTTGCTTCAGAACCATCTTCTTGTGTAACAAACTGTTCGATACCAGAACTAGTAAGGTATTTTAATTTAATATCTTGTTGTTTCTTTTCTTTTGCAATTCTTCGAAGAAACGCATACCATGTAATTTGTGTGAAGTATGCAAATGCATTTGGTTTACCACTACGTGTAGCTGCTTCTAAGTTATAGTTACCTATAGCTTTAAGACAATTTTCTACCGCATCCATAACCATTTCTTCTCGATATGTGTATCTAATAAAGTTAGCTTTATGTGAAAGGCCTTCAGCAATACGTAAGAAACAATGTGCTACGTAGTCTGGTACCTTTGGAATTTCTTCTTTAGTTTTTCTAGCTTTTTCTACTATCGTACAATACTCTACGACAGCGCCTGAAAACTTAGCGTTATCTACATAGTGTACGCTGCGTCTTTTTGTTCTAGCCATAATAATTACCTCGCGTTAATAATATAATTCTATCAAATATTTTACGTTTTGTAAACATATATTTTATCATATGATGTGATGTTTTAGGCATGTACAAACCATGCCAGTATGGTATAATTAATAAAGATTATCTGGGGGAGAGATATATCCCTAGTGGAAGGTCGTGTCCTTAGGTTTAAATTTTATAACATTATCATTATTATCTGAATCTATGTCTGTTTCAATTGCTTTTTTTATACTTAATCTATCCATTTCACCGGTTACATACTCGCGGAGCTCGTCGTCACTTAAATCATTTAAATCGTCTACGTCAAATGTTGGTAGATCTGGATATTTAGCTATGTCTTGTTTAACTTTTCTTATACATCGTGCATACATTTTCATTAGTCCATCTGCAGGAGTTGATTCTGCTATTACATGCTCGCTGTTTATGGTTTGTATTATATCTGGATCCTCGTTAAATGCCATGAATGGTCTAAACGCTATAAGTCTTATACCTTGTTTCCAATCTTCTGATTCTACAATCTTTAAAATTCCGCGCGCGAGCATAGCGCTAGTGTCTTCATCGTCCCATTCTAAGATCTCACAAATGATCTCTTCTCCAGTTGATAACCTAAATTGCTTTATATCTTTTTTACTCATAAATCTATCTCGAAGGTGTTAAACATAAATTTTTCTCTCTCGTATATTTTTAATCTTTCTTCAGAATGTAATGTTGCAAAGTTCTTTCTTGGCTTGCTACATAGGTTATCTATAACGTCGAAGAGCTTCGTTGGTTTTCCGTTGTCTGACTTTCTGAGTCCTCTTCCAATCGATTGTAATACTCGAATCTGGCTTTTAGACGGCGATGCAAAGACAATGTTATGGAGATTACGAATATTAATCCCAGTGGAAAAAGTACCCAAGCTAGCCACGATAATTGCATTCTTTTGCTTCTCTACGATTCCTCTTATAGCTTCTCTATCTGAAGTCTGTGTACTACCAGAGACAAAAAATATTTTTCTTTTTTCGTCTGCTTTGTTATTTATCAACTCAAAAAGTGGTTTACCATGCTTTTCAACATAATTAAACAATACGAGAGTATTTCCTTCTTGGTCTAAAGTTAGGTTAGCTATAAAATTATTTCTCTTCTCATATGTTACAATATAATCTATTTCATCTTGATACGATCTTTGACCAAATTCATCTCTTATCTTTTTATTATAGTTTAATATTATTCTTTTTATATTTAATTCTGCTAATACTTCATTAATCTGCAGTTCTTTTGTTGTCGTTACTTTATATGTCTTTCCAAATAACCCTTGTAATACGAGCTCATGTGTTTGAGTACCATCTAAAGTTCCTGTAGTTCCATATCTATATTCTGCTTCTGTAGCTTTGTTCATTATATTCATCAACGACTTTGATTTAAAACCATGGCACTCATCACCAAATACAGCACCAAACTGACTATACCATATTTTAGGTAGTTTGTAAATAGATTGCCACGTACTTATGTAAATTTCTGCTTCGTCAGTCTTTTCCTTTCCTGAATATATCTTATGTGCCATTTTTTCTGGCATATTATATTCTACAAAATCGCTGTACATTTGTTCAACCAATGACGTGGTTGGAACTATTACTAATACTTTCTTAGCTGCATATCGAAGATACCATCTGACTAAGTAGTATATTATTAATGATTTACCTGACCCTGTAGGTGATAATAATATGGCTCTTTTATATTTTAATGCATGAAATATACCTGCAAACTGATAATCACGAAGTTCCCATGGTAGGTTTAACTTCTTAGAGTAATCGTATATCTCTTCAGGTGCTATCTCATTCATATCATCAGGTAAACCATACTGTGTCTTTACAAGATCAACTTTATAGTCTCGTGATTTGCATAGCCTTAAGAAGTGATGATATAGACCTGCTGGTAGTTCACCGCTATTAGAATCAAATAGTCTTATCTTCCCATCCCATACTCTGCGCTTAAACGCAGGCATGTATCGATATCCTGGTACAAAGAACGAAAAGAATTCTTTAAGTTCTTCTGCGATTGAATGGTCGCAATCTATGTGTAAGTTAGCGTGTGTTAGTTTCCTGACTGAAATTGTTTCCATTTAATTATATTGCTTATTGTTTGATGTCGCCATTTTATTGTGTCTACTATATCTGTTAATGTTTCAACTAGGGTTTTAAAATATTGTATCTTCTCTTCTGATTTTTGTATTTCTGGATCTGCATCATAATAGTAATCCATCTCACCTTTGAGTATCTTTAAACCATCAAATGGATCTGGATCCCATCCTAAATCTTCAATTTGTTCTTTATCCATCTTACCATTATAATATAACCATTTTTCTTTTAACAAAGTCTTTTGAGAAAACTCTGCTTTCTTAAGTAACAACTTTGCGTTAGCTAACTTCTCTAAATATTTAGAATGTAATATGGGGGTTTTTCTTGAGGATTCGTCTAAATGTGTTTCATGTATCTGGTTATCGTTAGCCCACTCAGCTAGGACTTCTTTCAAATCAATCATAATATATCTCCGTTAATAATTATATCTATACTAAATCAAAATA
>CEWG01067771.1_pt1 | contig 10320 bp, 12 predicted proteins | sample 361411 | NCBI WGS metagenome assembly CEWG01 (sample SAMEA2622173, study PRJEB7988) | marine metagenome | biome: marine biome (ENVO:00000447); feature: surface water layer (ENVO:00002042); material: "saline water (ENVO:00002010), including plankton (ENVO:xxxxxxxx)" | depth 5 m | reverse complement strand
CGCTCCACGAGGAACAGAGGTCCTGTGAAGGGCCAAGCAGCGATTCGGTCACGGTCGAGCACGGAAAGTAGACGGGCGTTGTGTTCTTCAGGGGTTTCATCTCCGGCACAGGCACCATCGCAACGTTTCAGCTGGTACTGAAAGCAAGGTCCTTTTCCCGAGTCGAGCCCAAGCATCCGCAGGCAAAGTCCGTGGTCACGGGCGTGCCGCCGAATAGCATTGTCGACGTGACGGCGGTTATGAAATAAGCCATAACTGTCTAGTGCTCGTTCGCCCCAGGGTGAGAAGTCGGCGCTGGCGGGTTGCAGGAAATTATCGCGAGATCGATTCAGATGAATGGTCCACAATTTTCTGACCTGCCGCTGACGACGGTTGTAGAGTGGCGTTTCTGCTTTGATTGCTGCGTTTTCCACAAGGAGCGCGCCAATTTCCCCTGCCGTAGATTGTGTCTCGATGCGCGAGACTTGCGACATGATGCGCTGATGTCTTCCTGGCCTTCGGCCCTCTTGAAAATGGGACTGAACGCGAGCGCGTATGTCGATGCTTTTGCCGACGTAGAGTAGGGTGTTCTCGGATGAGAAGAAACGGTAAACACCGCTGTAGGTGGGGAGTTCGTCCAGAGTTTTACCTTTGGAGGTGATGGCGATATTGGCAAGCTCTGGGATCATGCGCGCATGATTCCTAAAGACGATCTAAGGACCTAGAGCCGTCCATCTTTTGAACGGATAGAACAGGCTCCGGCGCTTCTTCTTCACCGTGATAATCCGCGTATCGTAGCGATAGTTTCAGCACCAATGCAGGGTTCATCGGTCGATACGACGCCATCCGATACTGAGGCGTTGCGGCGCGCATCGCTTGAGGTGGCTGACGATTTGTTGGTGATGCTGTCAGATGATCGAGGCAAGTACCGACTTGTCGCTGCTCCATTGTGCAGCCCCAGTGACTGGCGTTTGGAAGAAAAACTCGGTGATCAGGTAAACCCCAACTCTGATCATCTTTGTTACCGCGGTGAACGACAGTCGCTCTGGCGCCCTCGCGGTAACGATTCGCGTTCATGTTTGTAATCTCACAGCCTTGTTATCGATTGAGCCGCGTTGGACTCCTCATCGTCTGCGGTACAGACGGCCACTAACGATCTCTCTCGGTAATAAGTGATTTGATATTCTGTCTCCTATCTTTGCTACCTGGCGGCAGAAAAACCAAGCTTTAGGGTTTTTCGTACAACTAACCTCACTGGGCGAAAGCGACTCGATCATCAAGGTCAGAAACGATGAAACTCCGACTCAAAGAAATTAGGCATAAATCTAATATTGATCGCTTTGTTATCGAGTCGGTCGATTTGAGTCTCTACATTGCGTTTGTTCAGATCAATGGTCAGGAGCACCTTATTGCGGACAATACCGGTAAGCCCTTGAAGACCACCAATCTGCTTTCAATGCAGCGTCAAATTAAGCAGTTTGGAAAGGTAGAAGCAGTACTTCGTCAGCGCAGCGCCTACGATGAGATGGTGGGCAAGGGTGCTTCATCGAGCGGGGACAACACCATGGAACTGTCGCTGGGTGATCAGCCGTTGCCGGAGTGGTTGAACTAGCCCCATACCCCTCGGGCAAGGGTCGGCCAGAACTAACCGAGGTCGTCCTCATCGAGTCCGTGGCCCCATTCGCGCTTTGCTTCTAGATAACGTCGATTAAAGTCATTGACTCCCAAGACATGTTTTACCCGTGTCAGGTTTTGTACGCCCATGGCAGTGAGGTCTTCCATCTTCTTCGGATTATTGGTCAGTAGTCTCAGTGGTCTCTGCTGCCCGAAGTACTTGAGAAGGGATGCCGCATCACTAAAGTCGCGTGAGTCGTCGGGCAAACCCAGGGAGCGATTGGCCTGGTAGGTGTTTTCGCCTGCATCCTGAAGCAGGTAAGTTGCTGCCTTTGCCCATAAACCGATGCCGCGACCTTCGTGTCCCGCCATGTAAATGAGGTAGCCACCCTCGGGGTCTTGCGTGATTCGATCAATTGCGGCCTCATATTGAGGGCCACATTCGCAGCGCTGCGAGCCGAAGACATCCCCTGTTAAACAGGACGAGTGGACTCGGACCAACGGGGATTTGGATGTCGCCGCGGGACCAATCTCTAAAACACTATTGACCGCCATACTAGATGCCAGGTGTGCAAAAAGATGTTGGCCACCTTGCTCGCGAAGGTTCGATGCAAGATTTTCGACTTCAGCCAATTCGGTTGCGCGAACGGTCGCATACCACTTGGCCATCGGGTGCTCCTCACCACGCGCGAGCGGCAGAGGGATGGGACCTAGCAGGTTGACGATGCGCTGCCCCGAAGAGCCGGCACTCTCTACATCAAGCCGGTTTCCATCCGCATCGACTCGGAAGAGTTTGTTCTCGCTGACAAGACGTTCCCGTATGCCTGGCTTTAAATATGTGAACATCGATTATCTCGTGAAGCTTTTTATGAAAGCCCGCAACTCTCAGGGTAGGGCAGGCTCTTGCTGGGTAATGCAGTGTATGCCGCCACCCATGGCAAACAATACTCGGGCATCCAAATTAGTTACGTGGCGATCGTGATACAGATCTCTGAGTATCTCAAGTGCGTGCTCGTCCGACCGATCGTTGAAGGCGGGCAGCAATACGAAGCCGTTCCCTACGTAATGATTGACGTAGCTGTAATCGACCCAGCCGATGTTGTCCCTCGCCACTTGTGGCGCTGGTAGCGCACGCACTTTTAGGCCAGCTGCCTCTAGGGTCCTGTAGTGGTCCTGCCATAGCAAATTATCCGGATGGTTGGTATCGAATTGCCGGTGCAGCAGCACGGATCCGTCTGGGACAAAAGTCGCGATCATGTCGACGTGTCCGCGTGTGCCATGGTCCTGATAATCTCGCCAAAGGCCACGGTCAAACCAGATGGCACGCTCGGTACCCAATTTCTGATGCACCTCTGCCTCCACGGTGTCCTCGGTTGCCGACGGGTTTCTACCAGAGTCGAGCTGGACCGTGCGGGTGAGTAGTACGTCGCCATGACCGTTGACGTGAATGCCACCACCCTCATTAACTAATTCCGATCCTAGGCGTTTGGAACCTGTCAGCTCAATAATGTGACTGGCCACTTTAGCGTCTTGGCTCCAATCGAATTCAGTGTGATCGCCCCAGCCATTGAAAATCCAGTCCACACCGCCAAGCCCTTGCTCGCCCATGACGAACGTAGGTCCTGAGTCACGCATCCATGCGTCGTCAATCTCGAAGGCATGCAGTGTTACAGCGCTTGATACTTTTTTTTGCGCAATTGTCAGCCGTCGCGGATGGCAAAGCATGTGAACGGGCTCATGCTCCGAAATGGTGTTAGCAACCGTAGACCAGGCATCAAAGACTTCGTCGTCACTTACACCGGCTGTGTCATAAGCACTGGTCGGGAAGCCCATCCAGGTTGCAGTGTGGGGTTGCCATTCTGGCGGCATGGTCCACATGGCCACTGACTCACTCGGCCGAAATGCCCGGGATAGGGCCCATCAACCCATGCCCGTCAGACTGTCGGTGATTAGTGACTGGATCTGTTAGCTTGCCGTAGGTATCGGGCCTTCGTGTCGCGAAGAACGGAAAAAGTTGTAGCCAGTCCTGCCGGTGAGCTAGATCGATTTCAGCCACCAGTGCGACTTCCTCGTTTTCGGGTGCTTCTGCCAAAATTCGCCCGAACGGATCGGCAATGAAGCTGCCACCATAGAATTGAATTAATCCTTCCATACCCGTTCGGTTCGGTACAGCGATAAAGAGGCCATTGGCAATGGCATGTCCAACGATGACCGATTGCCAAAGCGGGCGCGTGTTGAACTGAGGGTGGTCGGGTTCTGATCCAATAGCGGTAGGGTAGCAAAGCAGATCTGCACCTCTAAGGCCATAGTTTCGCGCAACCTCCGGGAACCATTCGTCCCAACATGTCGGCAAACCCACATTGACGTCGGCCGAGTCCATCGATATCCGGTGGACGGGGTACGGGTTATCACTGGGGCCATTAGCAAAATAACAGTCTTCGAAATAGCCCTCGGTTACTGGAATATGCAGCTTTCGAGTTTGCGCTACAATCTCACCGTTGGGCGCCACCAGCACCGCCGTGTTGAAGCCGAGGCCATCATCGCGTTCAACTTGTTCGTAGAGGGAGACCTGCACAAAAACATCGTTCTCGCCTGCAGCGTCTCTCGCAAAAGCAACCGTTGGTCCAGTCATTATGTCTTCAGGTTGACGATCGTCCGATGACTCGGGTCTTTTATCCGCTGGGTACCGACTGAGTGTGAGCTCGGGTAAAAAAACAATCTGCGCCCCCGCGTGCGCACAGGCCGCGACTCCCATATGAAGTTGCCGGAGGTGATTGCCCGCATCTTCGTACCACTTCATCTGATAAAGACCAACTCGCAGTTGCCGTGGATCAGACTCCCCCGTCGCACACAGGCTAGGTTGCAGTGTTGTTGAAATGACCTGAACCATGTCGTATCTCTTATCCGTCTGTTCTTTACTTAGTCTTCGACCCGCACCATTCCAGGCGCCGCGTGCCCGTAACCGAATATATCAGAGCGCAAGGTGGGACATGACACCTCTAACTGGGTACCTAGCAGGCATTTACCGTCTTCTTAATGACTCCAACGTGCTCTCTGGGTGCAGCGTAAAGCCGCTGCAGCAGTGCGTCGCGTTCAGTAACCCAGTCCAAATACGGTTTGGGTAACGTCGTTATAAGGTGTGCCTCCAGCGCAATTAATGCCGATTGAATCTCGTAATGCCGCTGTGACACCTGAGCAGACCATCGCTGCACATCTGCGGCAAAGTACTTGGCCACCACCGTTTTTGTAATCATCCCCGCCTCGGTTGTCGCCTTATTTTTACAATACGTACCTTTGTTACTGGCCCTGCGAAGTATGTTGTCGGCGTATTCCAGGTATTTCGACTGAAGTGCAGCGGCTGCCAGCAGCTGTCCCCCTGAGTTTGCCCTTATTAGGGAGAGCAGCGGCTCGAGATCCTCGTCAGCGACAGACCAGCTGTAGTCCACAAAACGCTGCACCCGCTCAGATAGTTCCCACAGAGCCTGTGCCGAGTCACCGCTTGCTGACTCGGGGTACGACCCCAATACCATCGGTTGTCCCCAAAATTTCCGCCATTCAGGGCCGCCAAGTGTTGCCGAGAAGATTCGTGCGGGCAGATTGTTGCGTCTGAGTTCAATATTTTCCTGGAGTATGTCGGCAACGCTGTCCTCGCCTTTTCCCTTCATGAGCGTTACGCAGGCAGGCGCCAATCGCAGGAACTCCAGATCAAGGATCAGGTGTTGTGATGCCGATGCCGTCCGTCCCATCGATGTATTACGTTTGGCAATATTAGTTTGCAACTCGCAGCCACTCAGCGATAGGAAGTCTAAGAGCGATAATGAGCCGATAGGCGCCAACCATTCTGCATCGAGGTTAGAAGGGAGGTCTGCTCGTCGCAAGCTGTCGTGACTCTCTGCGACCGTGCCAGTGTCTTCAGCAGCGGCGGTACTCAGACGCTCAACATAGTTTGTGAGTCTTGCGGCACCCAGCTCGCGCTCGGCACAACTGATTAACGCGAGGCCAGCGACGAGTCCGAACCAGAGTGTTGCTGCTCGCATACCTGACTGCCTTGCCTGTTGATCCAATAACACTGATTGATGCGTCAGTGATATCTTAGTCGAGTGTCGCTTGCGCCCGCTGACGCCAGTCAGATAACGCGGTGAGTGATTCATCGGGACGAACTTTTGCGGCCCAACCGGCAAAATGTAGCGACACGAGTAGGTCGATGTCCGCCATACTGAAAGTGTCACCAGCAACGTAGTCCCGAGAAGCTAGTTCGTCATTCATGATGTTCAGTGCGTGCAGTAGTTGGCTTCTTCCGCGCTCGGCAAGTGCCGGAATTTGTTCGGTGTCCAGTGTTCCGGGGATGGCGCGACCCGCGAATGCTGGATTGGTGTTTCGGAAGAGGTCGGCGATCGCCTTGAATACATCAGTAAAGATGCGGTGACTCCAATCGAGAATGAGAGCTCGTTCTTCGTCGGACGTCCCTAGAAGTGGGCGATCCGGGTAAAGCGCTTCCAAATATTGTGTGATTGCAAACACTGAACTCAGCACGCGGCCTGAATCGAGTATGAGCGCTGGCACCGTGCCTGTGGGGACAATGACTTTGTAAGCATCGGTCCGCTGCTCGCCTTCCTGAAAGTTAACCTGCGCGGTGTCTAATTCGATACCTTTGTAGTCGATGAATATCTTGAGCCGCTGTGGATTTGGGGCAGGGTCAAAGGTATAAAGCTTCATAGAGGGTCCTATTTGAGTTGGGTCGCTGTTTAGGGCGCTGGTGTTTACTACACGAAGCCTGTTTTATCAAAGTTAGGGCTATTTAGTAAAAGCTGGGCAATAAAAGTCATTGTGATAAGCATTATCTGGACAACCGAGTTTTTTCGATGCCACTTTAGTCTGTATACTCCGCGCTCCAGAAAAACCGTCGAACGAGTTTCAAGAGCCATGCGATACCTGTTAGTCATTATATTAGCTCTTTCTGCTTCAGCTTTTGCGCAGACAGATGAACAACGCGCTGCGATTGCCGATCGAATTAAGTCATTCTCAAACGTCTGTGTTGCGGGACAGGATTGCGGTGGCGCGGCTGCCGCCGACGCAGCGGTCGTGACACTTCCCGGTGAAGCAAAGTACGCAGTCTGTGCTGCATGCCACGGAACGGATGGTGGTGGCGGTATTGGGCCTATGCTCGCAGGACGTGAGGCTGACTACATTGTGGGTCGACTGACGGCCTATCGTGCAAATGAGACGGTCGGTGCTCAGAGTGCGCTCATGTGGGGACAGGCCGCTGCGCTGACTGACGACGACATCCAAGATCTCGCGGAGTACGTGACGAGCTTCTGATTTGTGGGTCAAGTGACTCACGTTTTCGGTCATGTTCCCGTGTGACCTCAGGGCGCTGGGTAGACACGCGCCTCAGTGTGTTCTGATTGGGAACATTCTGCTCTGCCGACAAATTTTGGTTACCGCGACTTAAGGCGCTAAATAAGCACCGACAGGGCCTTGTCCGTTGGGCTTGATGGATAAGCGGGCCATCCTGCTCCTGCCTAGCAATCCACTAACGGTTTTCAAGCTCCTCAAGTTTTTCAAGGAGTGTTGCTACTTCTAATTCCAATTGTTCGATTCGAGCGCGTGTCCGTCGCAGGACAGCCGCCTGTGCATCGAACTCATCGCGGCTGACAACATCAAGGTCTCCGAGCGCAGATCGGGCAACTGCCTTTGCATTATCTGAGATTTCATCGGCCAGCGACTTTCCCTCTTTTAGCATGCCGCCGAATAGATTCGAGACGGCTTCGCTAGGATTTGGTCTTGATGCGTTTTCGCTCATGTTTTCTCTCACGTCTTGGTGCCCGTATAGGGTAGCCGAAATCGAGCCTTCCGTACCGCATCATTTTCGACCGTTGCTGACCTCGTCGCGCTCTTTTTTGGTGCAACAAGCGACCATAAGACTGGTTTACAGAGTCTATAATAGCGATAAATAGTTGATTTTATGGATATTAAACTCCTTTGGCGTGCCACTCGCTAAACAAGATGCATCCCAAAGCGCAGCATTTACGGTTGTTGCCCGGATCTGTCATTCACAAAGGAGAAGACAATGTCATTTAAGAAAGTGGTCCTCGCGGCTCTCTTTACAATCCCAGCATCACAGGCATTTGGCGCTGAAGTTAGCGGCAATGTCGCACTCACTTCGGACTACAAATTCCGCGGTATATCTCAGTCGGACAGCGCGCCTTCCATTCAAGGCGGGTTTGATGTCGCTTTTGATAATGGTGTCTACATTGGCACGTGGGGTGCCGCGGTTGACTTCGACTGCGCGATCGATACATGCGGTGGTTTAAACGGTGGTATTGAGCTTGACTACTTCGCCGGCTTTGCGGCCGATATCAATGAAAGCGTCTCCTATGACATCGGATACATTTATTACGACTACCCGCAGGACGAAGGCCTACTAGGTGACTATGGCGAGATCTATGGCTCATTGAGCTTTGGCGATTTTGGTATTGGCATGAACTACTCGGACGAGTACTGGGGTGAGACAGGTAAGTTCACTTATACCTACGTCACCTACAGCATGGCATTGTCTGAAGGCTACGGTCTCGACTTCTTGGTTGGCTCAGGTGACTACGATGAAGCTGGTTACCTAAACGAAGCCACGGATCACATGAACTGGTCAGTTGCCCTGTCTACTTCTGCTGCTGGATTGGACTTCACTATCGCTTACGAAGATACCGATCTCGATAAGGAAGAGGCCTACGGTTACGACTGGGCCGACGCCGCTCTGATTCTAACTATTGGCAAGAGCCTCTAATTCAACACCTGATTTCAGCCATTCAGAGGGAGAAAAGCTCATGAAAATGGTAACTGCAGTCATTAAACCCTTTAAGTTAGACGACGTCCGAGAGGCGCTGTCTGCGATCGGGGTACAAGGCATCACCGTCACCGAAGTCAAAGGGTTCGGACGACAAAAAGGTCACACCGAGCTCTATCGGGGCGCGGAATATGTGGTTGATTTTTTGCCAAAAACCAAAGTCGAGGTCGCGGTCTCAGACGAGATGCTAGATCAGACCATCGAAGCGGTCTCGGGCGCAGCCCAGACCGGCAACATTGGGGACGGCAAAATCTTTGTCACGTCTCTTGAACAGTCCATTCGTATCCGCACCGGTGAGACCGGTGTTGATGCGCTCTAAGTTTAAAGGAGAGGCATCATGGAAGTAACAGCTGAATTAAGTTACGCGTTAAACACCTTCTATTTCTTGGTGTGCGGTGCGCTGGTAATGTGGATGGCGGCAGGATTCGCCATGCTAGAAGCCGGTCTCGTTCGCAGTAAGAACACGACCGAAATTTTGACAAAGAACATTGTCTTGTTTGCTATCGCTTGCACCATGTACATGCTGGTCGGCTACGAGATTATGTATCCCGATCTGAGCAATTTCATGCTTGACGGCATCACTGCGGAGAATTTGGACAACGGCTATGCGCCGTCAGCCGACTTCTTCTTCCAGGTGGTATTCGTTGCGACCGCTATGTCGATTGTTTCGGGTGCCGTTGCTGAACGGATGAAGCTACTCGCATTCCTCATCTTTGCCGTTGTCATGACCGGCTTCATTTACCCCATGGAGGGTAACTGGACTTGGGGTGAAGAAGCTGTTTTCGACATGTACACCCTCGGTGATCTTGGCTTTTCTGACTTCGCGGGATCGGGCATTGTTCACATGGCAGGTGCCGCCGCTGGTGTAGCAGGTGTGTTGGTCATCGGTGCACGTAAGGGCAAGTACACAGCTGACGGTAAAGTTAACGCGATCCCAGGTGCAAACATGCCTTTGGCTACCTTGGGTACGTTTATCCTTTGGATGGGATGGTTCGGTTTCAACGGCGGCTCAGTGCTGGCGACAGCAACCGTGTCTGACGCTACAGCAGTCGCCAACGTTTTCATGAACACCAATGCTGCCGCTGCAGGTGGTTGTATCGCGGCTCTTATTGTTGCCAAATTGTTGTTCGGTAAGTTCGATTTGACCATGGCGCTCAACGGTTGTCTTGCCGGTTTGGTAGCGATTACCGCCGAGCCTTCAACACCCACTGCGCTTCAGGCCACTATCTTCGGTGCGCTAGGCGGAGCATTGGTCGTCTTCTCTATCGTGACCCTGGACAAGATGAAGTTCGACGATCCAGTCGGTGCGGTATCCGTGCATGGTGTAGTTGGCCTTCTCGGTCTTCTCTTGGTGCCTCTTACGAACGGCGAATCTTCTTTCTCAGGACAGTTGATTGGCGCTGCCACCATCTTCTTTTGGGTCTTCGGGGTGTCTTACGCGGCATTCAAGATTATCGGCTTTGTTACGCCAGTACGCGTATCCGAGGAAGAAGAGTATGAAGGCTCCGATCTTTCAGAGTGTGGTCTCGAGGCCTATCCAGAGTTTAATACCGCCCGCTAGATGTTTGAGTGAGACGTTGGGGGAGCTCTGCTCCCCCTTTTTTTGTTCACAGAAAACGTGCCGCAGCGCGACTTCCGCCTCCAAAACTTACCTTTTAAACGGCACGCAATACGATATCGCGTAGCAAATAATGTCTTTTACGGTTAGCGTGATGTTTTTCTAAAATCATAAGGAACGCCCCTATGTTCTCAAGCGTTTGCGCGGCCATTGCTTGTAAGCTAGCTGCCAGTGGACATTCTGTCTCGGTTGCCGAGTCGTCTACCGGAGGACTTATTGCAGCAAACTTATTATCTGTTGCTGGCGCATCCAGCTACTTTCGTGG
>CEWG01214651.1_pt1 | contig 10325 bp, 13 predicted proteins | sample 361411 | NCBI WGS metagenome assembly CEWG01 (sample SAMEA2622173, study PRJEB7988) | marine metagenome | biome: marine biome (ENVO:00000447); feature: surface water layer (ENVO:00002042); material: "saline water (ENVO:00002010), including plankton (ENVO:xxxxxxxx)" | depth 5 m | reverse complement strand
GCAACTAATTGCATTAATCCTCCTCCCATATTTTTTTATAATATATAATAAGAAAAAAATTTATTTATAATTAATCCTAAATTTGATTCTAAAATTTATTTTTTTACTAATTCTAAAATTTATTTTTAACTAATTCTAAAACTAATTCTAAAACTAATTCTAAAATTAATTTGAATATGCTAATCCTCCCATTCCTGACATAATTCTAAGAACATTATAATTTATTGCATAAACAGTACAATCAGCACAAGGATCATTATTATCATCACTTGTATATGATTTTAATTCTGCATTATCTATTCTTGAAAAATTACAAGTTCCAGATGGTTGATGTAATTCTGGTTCTAATGCAAATGAATAAACAGCAATTTTATCTATATTGTCACCTATTCCACCATATCCTGTATGATGTTGCCATATTTGTGTTCTAGTAAAATATTTTAAAGGTCTTTTTTCAAATCTATCTTGTCCATTTAAAACAATATTCCAAAAACTTCCTTTAGGGTCAGAAAATTTTGTTGGATTATCTTCAGTAGAATCACCCACCCATATTATCTCTTTAACAGGATGATTAAAATTTAATGTTTGATTACTATGAGATATTTTATTAACTTGTAATTGTTCTATTAGATATTCATGTGATATATCTGTAAATCTTCTTCTTTCATCTGTATCTAAAAATATATAATCTACCCAAAGTTCTATATTTTGATATCCACCACTATCAATTATCTCACAATTTTCTATTTTTTCTAATTTGAGTATAATTTTTACTTCATGATATTGTAAAGCAATTAAGGGTAATGCTAGACCTGGATTACGATTAAACCAAAATTGTAGTGGAACAAATATTGTTTCATTACTGTTATTATTTGATTGATAACCACCCATATTTGACATTTTTTGAAAAAGAGTTCCAGGTGAAATACTATCTGCAATATGTCCAGATGGATTATATTCAGTTAATTCAGCGAATATTTCTAACCATTCTCCAAAATGTCTATCTATTAATTGACCACCTATTTCAATTGATACTTCTTTTATCATAGAAGCACCTGGATTATTAACACTACTATCTTGACTTCTATTTCTATCAACTTTAATATACATCTTATGAATTAAATCACCACTTCTAGAAATAATAAATTGTGCTAAATTCTCAGTATCACTAATATATGCATCTCCAATTGCTCCTTGTTTAATAGATTCCATTGTGAAATTAGTATGTCGTCTATGAACACTTTTAAAATAAGTAATTTGTGGATTACCTGTTAAATATAAATCTTGGGCGCCAAAAGCAACAAGTTGTAGTACACCACCACCCATTATTATAATAATAAAACAAATTTATTATATTTTCAATAGTTATTTTTATATAAAGATTAATTATAAAATAGGTATTTATGAATGAATAAAAAGAAAAGTAAAAGAAGATGTAATTATGAAAGAACAACAAATACATTAGATATTTGTCATGAAAATCAACTAAATGAATTTAAAAATACTTATGATAATTTAGAAAGTTTAGAAAAACAATTATCTTCTATTAAAAAAAAACTTAATAACAAAAATAATAAAACACCTGATGTATTATTTGATTTAAAGCAAAAAGAAAAATCCTTAAAAAAAGATATTAGTAATATAAAAAATAAAAATGAAGAAATAGATTATTTAGTAGATACATCTAATATATTATATAATTATTATGATTCAATTGAAAATACTAAAGAAAGTGATACAAAAAATGTAAAAACAATATTAGACTTTTTTAATCCAATAAAAAATGAGAGTTCGCCAAGAGAAGATATAAATATGGATAGTAATAGATCAAAGTTACTAGACCAATATCTAGAATGTACAGATAAGAATTATATTAATAGTAATTTAATTTGTGAAGAAGATAAATGTATTTATTGTAATTCTAAAAATATTAATGAATTATTACATGATGGAATAATATTTTGCACAGAATGTAATAGTGTAGAATATATATTATCAGATAATGAAAAACCATCTTATAAAGAACCGCCAAAGGAAATATCTTATTTTAGTTATAATAGAATAAATCATTTTAATGAATGGATCGCACAAAGTCAAGGAAAAGAAACAACAGAAATACCAGAAGAAATATTTGATAAAATTTATATGGAATTAAAGAAAAATAAAGTTACTAATATGGCAACTTTAGATTATAATAAAATAAGAAATATTCTTAAAAAAAATAAGATTAATAAGTATTATGAACATATTCCATATATATTAAATAGAATTACAGGTAAATCAAGTCCTCAATTAACTCCTGAGTTAGAAGATAAATTAAGAGAAATGTTTAGACAAATACAAGGTCCATTTCTAAAACATTCTCCAAAGAATAGAAAGAATTTTTTAAGTTATTCATATGTATTACATAAATTTTTAGAAATTTTAGGAGAAGATCAATATATTATGTATTTTCCATTATTAAAATCAAGAGAGAAATTACATCAACAAGAACAAATATGGGAAAAAATATGCGAGGATTTAAATTGGCAATTTATTAAATCTATATAATCATTTATATAATCATCTATATAATCATCTATAAAATCATCTATATAAATTAATTAAATTTTAATTAATTAAAAAAAAAGAATTCTACAAATATAAATTTTTATTAATTTTTATTAATTTTTATTTTATTAAATTTCATAAATTTAATAATTTAGCTCATGTGAGGGAAACCAACAAGATTGGCACCAACACCAAGACCAGCACCAGTTCTGGCAGATGAACTGACAGATGGGGCAGCAAGGTCAAGAAGGCTGAATGTAGCAGCAGCAACAAGACCAATGCATACAACATCAACTACTTTAGTATTTTTACCAGGGAGTAAGAATGCTGCAACAGCAACAACAAGACCCTCTACAAAATATTTCATCATTCTGGAAGCAACTTCTTTCATATCAAATTGACCAGTCATTATTTTTTATAATATATATAAAGAAAAAATATTTTTTATAAAAAATAAAAAAAATAAATTTTAATTAAATCTAAAAATAATAAATTAAATAAAAAAATAAATTTTAATTAAATCTAAAAATAATAAATTAAATGAAAAAATAAATTTTAATTAAATCTAAAATAATTTAAAAACTTATTTAAAAATATTTGTAAATTAAATTAATATATAAAAATGACAGATAGTAAAAATGTTGTTCCAGTTAGTGAAATGGATTATCTAGAAGAAGATGAACAAATTAGAGGACAAAATTTTGTTTGTCTATCATTTCTTTCACCAGAAAAAGTATTAGATAAGAAGGAAGTATTTACTTTTTCAAAGTTTACAGAGAATTTTTGTAATGAAGTAACAGAATTATTCGAAAATCTTAAACTAAAATATCCAGATGATGAAGATGGATTCCAAACTATTATGGATAGATATAGATTTTTATTTAATAAGAAGCATATGCAAGAAGAATACCGCTATTTCTTAGATGAAAAAAATGATGAACTTAATAATGAATTTAATCAGGAAGTTGATTTTCAAACAAATGTTAGGGGACTTAAAGTAAGAGGAAGTTATGATACTCTAAGAGAAGCACAAGTTCGTTCAGAAGTTCTAAAAAGAAAGGATAGTAAACATAATATTTACATCGCACAAGTTGGTTGCTGGTGTCCATGGGACCCATCACCAAATGATATTCAAGATCAGCATTATGGAGAAGACCAATTAAATACACTAATGAAGAAATATAGAGAAAATCAATCTTATAAGGATATGGTATTTGATGAAAGAAAGAATGAGTTAATGGAAAAACAAAAAAATAAAGCAGAATTAGATGCTTTAAAGAATTTGACTCTAGAAGATAATGACCAAAATCTAATTATAAATAGTAATGATGGATTGACAGAAGAAGAAAAAGCAAATCTAGTAACTAGTTCAGGTTTAGGTGAAGATCAAACTGTTACTGAAAATGTAAATGCTGATACAACAGTAGATAATAAAGTATTTGAATCTGATGATCCATGGATGAAAAAACAACAAGAATAAAATAAAATTAATAATATCTAAATATATTAAAATATATAATGAAATTATTAATTTTATTAACTTTATTTGCTGGTATATTATTTGTAATGCATGGAATTTATGAAGAAAAAATTAATAGTCTAAAGAAAGAAGTAAAAGTAGAATATCGTTTTATACCTCGTTCTTATTATGATGAACAAATATTTTCAAATCAATTTAGTTCAAAATTTAGTAATTTATTTGATGAAGATCAAAGTGAATGGAGTGCAAATCAAAGATCATTTAAAAAATTTACTGATGAAGAATTAAATAAAGCAAATAAAATAAAAAAACCAAGTTCTAATAAAAAATCTAAAAATACAGAACAAAATATATTACAAGAAGAAGAACCAGATGAATAACTATTATCAAATCTTAATCTTTTTTTTTATAAATTTATTTTTTAAATTTATATTATATAAAATGAATTTGATTAAATTTATAAATTCACATTATAAAACACAGGAATCAAAAGGAGATTTAACATCTATTATATCAATAGTAATAGGTAATATTCTAAATATAATATTTAATAAATATTATGGAATGGAAATACATAAGAGTACATTATTATCAGTATATATGATAGCTAATATAATTGCATATATTCTAGATATATTATTTGCAAAAGAAAAATTATTTGTTAAGATGTATAAAGGACAAAAAAATTATTATGGAAAAATACCATATAACGATTATAAGGTAAGACTTCACTTTTTACTAAAATCATTTATGGATAAATACTTTTTAAAATTTATAGTTTTAACTGTCATAGATTCTATTATAGGTCTCACAATTTTAAGATTCCTAATTAAATTATGTGATATGTATGATATACTCACTAAATGGAAATATAGAGATTTAACATTGGCTTTCTTGGTTTCATCTGTTACATTTTTCTTATTTGTTAGTAAATTAAGATTTGATTGGAGTTATGAATATAAAGAAAATTTTATGTTAAATGTTCTAATGTATATTTGGTTATCTATAATATTATTAATTGCTGTTAGTGTTCAACATCTAATTATAGTAAATTAGATATATAAAGTTAATTATTCTATAATATTAATTATCCTATATTAATTATTTTTTCTAACATTTATTCTAGTAGAATTCTTTTTCATTTTAAATTGCTCAGGATTATAATCTTCATCATCATCATCTTCCTCATCATCAAGAGAATTATTAACCCAAAACTGACTAGAACCTAATTGATATTGACCATGTTTATCTCCTTTATACCAATATACACAATCTTCTAATCTATTACTGTTGGAAGTATTATCAATAACAAGGCATTCATAATTTTCAGTACATTGATCCATTACTTGACAAAATACTTCAAAACTTGGAAACATTCCAGCATAATTATCATAGATTCTCTTTCTATTTCCAACAATATTTTCACGGAGTATAAAAACATAATCGATATTTGTTCTAAGATTAGGAGGAATCCCAAGTGGATATTGCATAGTTATAATAAAAAATATTTTAAGATGTCTTCCATTCATAAATATTGCTCTAATATTTTTATCTTTCGCCCAACTACTATCATATAAGCAATCATCAAGTATTAAAAATGCTTTAGGATCTATTCTACTAGAACCATATGTTTTATTTTCTTTATTAAGTTTTTTAATAACAAGTTTTTGTCTAGTGATTACATTTTCGATTAATTCTCCAGATACTTCATCATGAATAAATGCACTAGGCACAAAATCGCCATAAAATCTATTAGCACTTTCAGTACCTGAAATAACTGTACCAATTGGAAGATCAGTGTGATAATATAGTAAATCTTTAACTAAAAAAGATTTACCTGTATTTCTTTTACCAATTAAAACTACAACATTATCATTTTTAACTCTAGTAATATCAAATTTCTGTAATTCAAGTTTCATAATTAAAATCTTAAAATATTTTATTTTATAGGCAAAATACGCATAATAATTAGTTAGAATTATGCATATACCATACATAAATAAATAATGCGGAATATAATAATATTATTCCTGGATTATTATTTAATAACATTAGATTCATTAAAAATATTAAACACATAAAATAGTAGACAATTTTAGATTTAAACAAATCTATTTCATTTACAAAAACAATTGAAAATATTAATACTATTACTATATATAATCTTAAATTTTCATTTAATTTATAATTATTTACCATTTTATATTAATTAAATATTTATTAAATTTATAAAATTTATTAAATTTATTAAATTTATTAAATTACCAATTAATCAATTTATTAAATTATTAAAAATCTGGGTCTCCATGTTCAATATGTTCAAAAACATTATCAATATTATCTTCAGTCATATACAAAGAGATATATATCAAAAAGAATACACCAACAAAGATATATATAATATTATCTTTATTCTTTTTTTCTTCAGTATCTACATTATCATATTTATAATAAGCATATGATATAATAGATGCTACTAAAAATGCAAACATTATTTTATTATTATGTAGTACTTCCATTTTTTTATAATATATTTTAAGACAATTTATATTAATTTTAAACTAATAATATTATAAAAAATATTATAATTTAATATTAAATGAATATTAAACATATAATTATGATTTTATTAATTTTATTAATATTAGGCAATTCTCTATTAGTTCCTAAAATAAATGAAAAATATATTAATTATACAAATGAATTATTATATAATGAAATAGATAATTTTGAAAAGAAAAATCAAGATACAAAAAATAATATAACTGATTTAAATAGTAATTTAATAAATGTACAAAATAATTATAATAAAACTGTTGATTCATTAAATAAAAAATTAAGAATGCATATGAATAAAATATAATTATAATTTAATAGATATAATGTATAAGATTATTTTATTAATATTATTAATACTTGTATTAATATATTGTTATAAATCTAATATTGAATCATTTGATGATTCAAATAGTATCGATGTAGTTGATGCTGATCAGAATAATAAATTAAATGATTTAACAAAATATAATGATAATTTAAATCAAGAAATAAATACCAATATAGATAATAAAATAACAGATTTAAATATTAAAATACGTGCTACTGAGGTTGAATATGAGAAAGATAAAAAGAAAGACGATGAAATTTTAAAGCAATGTGAAGCAAGTGTTAATCCAACAGTTGGATATGATAAGATTCCTAAAAAATCTTGTGAAAATAGACATATACTAGGTGAAAGTTCTACATCAATAGGTAGATGTGCAGAAAATTGTAAAAAGAATAAAGATTGTTTATCATTCAGTTATGATAATAAAAAAGGTAATTGTAGATTATCTGCATCATGCTATAATTTAAATAGTAAAACAGATGAGAACTATGATACATATGTGAAACAAAATATTAAATTAGATGATTATCCTTTAACAAAATTTAATATGTATTTGAATAAAAAATGTAAATTCCCAACTGATATGGTGAAACCAATTAAAAATATATCTGTAATAGATTGTGCTAAGAAATGTAATGAAGATGATAAATGTATTAGTTATCATTTGAAGAAAGGAACAGGTTACAATGGTGATTGTTATTTAAGTCAAAAATGTTATATGGGAGGTTGTACTGCAGATGATAAGTCATATAATTTATTTACAAAATATCATTTTAATTCTAAGCAAGCACAATATAGACAGTGTGAGAAATGTCCAGTTCCGCATTATACATTTAGTGATATTAATGCATCATCTAAGAATAAAATGGTAAAATTATCAGGTACAAATTACTGTATGGATATGACTGGAAGTGCAGGTAATAAAAGAAATATATATATATGGCAATGTAATCAAAATAATAGAAATCAAAGATTTTGGTATTATGAACCACAGAAATCAATTAGGACAATTAATGGTGGATATTGTTTAGATATTGATGGCAGTCCAAGACGAGGAAGAAATATACAACAATTTAGGTGTCTAAATAATAATAATCAAAAATGGTATTATGATTCTATAACAAAACAAATAAAAAGTCCATTTAATAATATCTGTATGGATAATTCAAGAAATAGACATAGAAATGGTAATAATATATGGGGTTGGAATTGTTCTGGTTCTCCAGCTCAAAGATGGGAAATAGGAGTTTTTGATTCTAATGGAAAGCAAATATAATCATTAAAAGTATATACTTTAATTTAAAAAATAATAATTTATTATTAATTTTTATAAAAATATCTATTAAATTTAATAGATATGATATATAAACTATTTCTAATTTTATTTTTAATAGTAGTAATAATATGTAGTTTAAATAAAAATTGTAAGAATTTAATTAAAGAACCTTTTAATCAAGCATTAATAGATAGTCAACAATATGATAAGATGCATAGAATACAAGATACAAATAATAAGATTAAACTTGATATTAAAGGACCAGTTAAAAATTCAATTATTAATTTAAATAAAAATTTAATTAAATCACAAGTAGATTTTAAAAAGGATAAAGAATACCAAAACAAAATATTAAAACAATGTGCTATTGACATTGATCCTACTAGAAGTTTTAATAAAATACCAAAAAAAGCATGTGTCAATAGAAATTTTATTGGAACAAGTTTTTCCTCAATTGCTAGTTGTGCAAAATCCTGTGAAAATAATACAGATTGTTTATCATTTAGTCATAATGATAAAACAGATGAATGTAGATTAAGTGGTTCATGTTATGATATAAATATGATTAAAAATAATAATTTTGATACATATATTAAGAAAAATGCAAAAATAGATAATTATCCATTAACAAAATATAATATTTTTATGAAAAAAAAATGTAAATTCTCTGATGATATGAGTAGTACTATCCCAAATATTAGTGTTATAGATTGTGCTAAAAAGTGTAATAGTGATAGTAAATGTATATCTTATCATTTTAAAAAAGGTAAAAATAATAAAGGAACATGTAGTTTAAGTGAAAAATGTTTTATGGGAGGTTGTACTGTTAATGATAATTCATACATATTATTTACAAAGTATCATTTTAATCAAAATCAATTAAAATATAGACAATGTGATGAATGTTACAAATATCATTAAATTAAAAAAGTTTATTAATTAATAAAATATTTTTATTAATAAAATGAAAGAATTAATAATTATATTACTTCTTATATTAGTTATTTACTTATCATTTATCAATACTAAACCTAAACATCATAAAAAACATCATAAAAAACATCATATACCTAAACATGCTGTAATGCCTCACTGTTGGTTTGATAAAGAAAATCCTTGTCATTTTAATGATACTAATAATACCAATACTGAAAAATATTCGGAATTTAATATACAACCACAACCTGGTTTAATTGATAATAGCGTAGAAGGAATTACAACAAGTGACCAATATAATAAGATTCAAAAAATTAAAAGTGATTCAGAACAAAATTTAAAAGATATTAATAGTGTTAAAGGGCAATTAAAAAATGTTGATGATAAAATTAGTAATCTAAATAATCAAATTACTGATTTAAGACTTATAAGAGCAAAACAAGTAGAAAATTTAGAGAAATTAAAACAATATTATAATAGTTAAATTACTAAATTTAAATTATCATTTATCTTTGTATAGAAGTACTTTTCTTAGTTTATTCTTGTTATGTTTAATATCTTTTTTATTAATATTTAATCCTAAATATTTTTCTATTTTTTCATTTGTACTAATTTTCTTTTTCTTTTTTTTTTGTTTATTTTCGTAATTATTAGTTTTTTCTTTAATATCATTTTTCTCAATTAATAAACTATTTTCATTTGATTTATCTATATTATTATTATTTTCTGTTTCATTTGATTTATCTATATTATTATTTTCAGTTTCTTTTTCAGTTTCTTTATCAGTTTCTTTTTCTGTTTCTTTTTCAGTTTCTTTATCATCTTCAATATTTTGTACATCATTATTTATAGCTTTTTTAACATCATTAATAACTTCTTTAACATCGTTAATTACATTTTCTGAATCATTAATTAATTCTTTTGAATTATCAAATGTTTCAACCGCATCATTTTTTAATTTTTCAATATTATTAATATTTGGATTAACTTTTATATTATTAATGTCTTGTATTATTTCTTTAACATCTTCAGTTGTTTTAGTAATATCTTTTTCTGTTTTAATTGAATCATTAATTGTTTCTTCTATATCTGGAATTATTTTTGATTTACCCTTAGTATTTATATCTATAACTTTAATCTCATCTACATCATTTTTAAATTCATCTATATCATTTTTAATTTCTTCTTTATCATTT
>CEWG01408160.1_pt1 | contig 10330 bp, 7 predicted proteins | sample 361411 | NCBI WGS metagenome assembly CEWG01 (sample SAMEA2622173, study PRJEB7988) | marine metagenome | biome: marine biome (ENVO:00000447); feature: surface water layer (ENVO:00002042); material: "saline water (ENVO:00002010), including plankton (ENVO:xxxxxxxx)" | depth 5 m | reverse complement strand
AAAAAAATACTATGAAAAAATTAAGTCTTGCATTAGCTATGAGTTTTCTTACTGTTTTCTCATTTGCTACAAACAATGGAGAAAAAACAGTAGCTGTAAATACTAAAAATTCTGCTGTAAAATGGATTGGTTCTAAAATATCCGAAAGTCACGAAGGTACTGTTAATATTAAAAAGGGAACTTTAATAATTAATGAAGGTGAATTAGTTGGAGGAGAGTTTGTTTTTGATATGAATTCAATCAATACTACTGATATGAGTGAAAAGTATAATCAAAAACTAAATAGTCATTTAAAAGATGAAGATTTCTTTAATGTTGAATTATATCCTACTGCGACATTAGTTATTAAAAGAGCAATGAAATACAAAGACAACCTTTATAATTTAGTAGGAGAGTTGACAATTAAAGATATTACTCGTCCAATTAAGTTTCAGGCTAATGTAGATATAAGTGGTTTAAATTTTTCTGCGCGATCAAAACTTAAGATTGATAGAACCAAGTGGGATATTACTTATAGCTCAGGAAACTATATAAAAGATTTAGGTGATAAGGCGATTCTTGATGAAATAGAATTTGATATTTTTTTATTGTCTGAAAAGTAAAATATTAAAACAATTTTTTAAAAAAAAAGAGCTATTTATTATAGCTCTTTTTTTATGAGATTATTTATGTGATAAGCTAATTTATCTGCAGCACTAGGGTTGTTTCTAAACCAAAGTTCTGGTTCAATGAGCTCTATTTCTGCTAGTGAAGGTTTAATGTTATTATCATAGATAATATCAATTCTTGAGTATAAAGGGCTAAAAGGAAGTGCTTTTAAACATTCTTTTGCAAAGTTGATTTCATTTTTATTAGGATTATATATTTCGACTTTTCCTCCATGATCATCTTGAACTCGAAAGTCTCCTTTTTTTGCTGTTTTTTTAACCGCATGTGTAAATTCATGTCCTATCATAATCAAAGATATTTCTCCCTCAATGATATTAAACATGTATTCTTGAAATAACATACACTCACTTTTTAATAGTTTTTGAAATATATTTTCATAATCTTTATAATTATTTTTATTAACTAAATATGTGTGTCGTGCTGCCCCAGATATAGCAGGTTTAATGATTGCTTTTTTAAACCTAAATCTATCTAAAAGCTCAATTAAACTTATTTTAGTATTCTTTTCGATAAATTCAGTTTTAGCTATATTGATATTTTTATTTTTTAAATCTTTTAGATAGTGTTTATCAATGTTCCAATTGATTATATCTGCTGAATTAATAAATTTTGTATGTTTTTTTGTTTTTTCAATCCAAGAAAAAAACTCATTAAATCTATCAAAATAGTCCCAAGTGGTTCTAAAAATAGCGTATCTACATTTAGAAAAATCAAATTTTTTATCTGCCCAATTTCTTCTACAAACTTTTAATTTATATTTTTCTAATGCATTTAGTAATAAAGTATCTTCAAGTAAAACTTGATCAATATACCAATTTTGGATTTTTGGGTTAATATACCTTTCTTCAGTAAGAATTACGATGTCATATAAATACATAATTCTTTATTTTATTCTATAATTATTGCTTTTTTAAGAGTATTGTTTTTTTCTTTAGTAATATTAATGCCTTTTAGAATATTTGATTTTTTTCTTCCTAATAGATCAAAATTATTTATTTCATTAATATTATTATTTATTTCATTAATACTTGTAATATTTATGGGTACAAGTTCAATGTTTTCTATAGTTATATTATTGTTTAAAACTGTTGTGTTTATAGTTTTGGGGTAATAACCATTTTTAGTAAATGTTATATTATAATTTCCTTGATATAGGTATCTATGATAGTTTCCTACAGGTAAATGTGAGTAAACATGAGAGCTATCAACATCATGATTATATATTTCCACTTTTGCATTCAGAGGCTCTCCTGTTATACTATCTTTGATAATGCCACGTAAACCAAATAGTGATTGTTCCATATAATTTAGTAATGATGGGTAATTAGCATCCCATAAATAAGGTAAATTATTTGGATTTGGTGTTTTGTCATCAGATAGTTCAAGTGTTACTTCTCTACAGTTTCTAAAATAATTCATATAATCTTGACGTCCTCCGTTTACCTCATACCAGTCATGCCCATTAGTAATCCCATCATTTAAATAATTAAAATATCCATTTCCACTATTAGCTTGACATGAGTCCGCGTATTGTTGAGAGACATATTGCCACCAATTATTATCTGCTGTCAAATTACTCCAAGTATCCCAAGGATAATTACATACTTCAACACCCCCATGCATATTAGCTGAAATAGTAAAGTTTACAGTATCAGCTAATCCTAAGAAAATAATTGTTTCTGGCTGGTAAGGATTTCCATCAGGGTTAGGGCCATCTTCTGGGTCTGGATAGTTTCTGTTTAAATCTACCCAATTAGCATTATATCTTGTAGCAGACCAAACATTTTGATTTCCACCAGCGTAAGCACCATCAGGATTAGCTAAAGGATTTATCCAAATATCTATATTGTCTACTAAACTTGTAAGTCTAGTATCATTTCCATATCCACTTAATAAATAATCTATTAATCGTAGGCTTAATACATATCCAGCAAGTTCATCGCCATGCATCGAAGATGTATATAAAAAAGAGGGTTCATCTTCTTTGTTACCAACATTATTTGAAATTTGTGCAATTAAAATCTCTCTACCTGAGCTAAGTGTACCTAAACTATGTATCTTACATAAATTTGGATATAGATTTTGAAAGTCATACATCATACTTACATATTCTTGATATGTTGGATAATAATTCCAATTATTTTTACTACCATTATTATATATGATCGGTTTTAATTCAATTATTTTATATTCTTTTTTTAGATTTAAGAATTCTAAGAATTCTCTTTTGTTCGCATAAGCATATGCTATTTCTGAAGTGATTTTATGATCAATAGATACAATTTTTGAAATTTTATTAAGTTCTAATTTATTTTTATATTCAAAGGAAAAATATATTTCCCCTTTTTCTTTAAAAAGAGTATCAACATTTTCTGATAGACAGAAAAAAGGAATAAATAATAAAAGTATAATATTTTTAAGCATGTTTTTTATATTTTTGATTTACATATTTCGTCTATATTCGCCACCAACTTCAAATAAAGCGTCGGTTATTTCTCCAAGTGAACATGTTTTGGATACATCCATCAATAGTCTGAATATGTTTTGATTTTTAATAGTTTCTAGTTGTAATTTATTAATTAATAACTTGTTTTTTTCAATATTTCCTTTTTTAAGATTTTCAATCATTGAAATTTGATATTTTTTTTCTTTTTCTGTTGCTCTAATAACTTCATTTGGAATTATAGTAGGAGAACCCTTTTTATTTAAAAAAGTATTAACTCCAATTACAGGATAATCTCCATTATGTTTTAAGTGTTCGTAATGGAGACTTTCTTCTTGAATTTTACTTCTTTGATACATTGTTTCCATAGCACCAAGTACACCCCCTCTTTCAGTTATTCTGTCAAATTCTAGTAAAACAGCTTCCTCAACTAAGTCAGTTAATTCTTCAATAATAAATGATCCTTGTAGGGGATTTTCATTCTTTGTTAATCCTAATTCTTTATTAATTATTAATTGAATTGCCATTGCTCTTCTGACAGAATCTTCTGTTGGTGTTGTTATAGCTTCATCATATGCATTTGTATGCAAGGAGTTACAATTATCATAAATTGCATAAAGAGCTTGAAGTGTTGTTCTAATATCGTTAAAGTCAATTTCTTGAGCATGTAGAGATCTTCCAGAAGTTTGAATATGATATTTTAGCATTTGAGCTCTTTTATTAGCTCCATATTTATCCCTCATTGCTTTTGACCAAATTCTTCTAGCAACTCTTCCAATAACAGCATATTCTGGATCTACTCCATTACTAAAAAAGAAAGATAAGTTTGGTCCAAAATCATTTATATCCATTCCACGACTCATGTAATATTCTACGTATGTAAATCCATTTGCTAAAGTAAAAGCTAGTTGAGTTATTGGATTTGCTCCTGCTTCTGCGATATGATAACCAGAGATAGAAACAGAATAAAAATTTCTTATTTTATTATGTATGAAATATTCTTGAACATCACCCATCATTTTTAATGCAAATTCAGTTGAAAAAATACAAGTATTTTGAGCCTGATCTTCTTTCAAAATATCTGCCTGCACGGTACCTCTCACTTTGCTTAAAGTCTCTGTTTTAATTTTTTGGTATATGTTTTTTTCAAGAATCTCTTCACCAGAGACACCTAAAAGCATCAATCCCAATCCGTCATTTCCTACAGGTAATTCTCCTTGATATTTTGGTCTATCTACCCCTTTATTTTTATAAATTAATTTTATTTTTTCTTCAACCTTTTTTTCTAATTTATTTTCTATTATATATTTTTCACATTGCTGGTCAATAGCTGCATTCATAAAATATGCTAGTATAATAGGAGCGGGGCCGTTAATAGTCATACTTACAGAAGTCATTGGATGAGATAAATCAAAGCCAGAATATAATTTTTTTAGGTCATCAAGACAACAAATTGAAACTCCAGCATTACCAATTTTACCATATATATCAGGTCTTTTTCCTGGATCATTACCATATAGAGTTACAGAATCAAATGCAGTAGATAGTCTCTTTGCTGGCATTCCTTGACTTACAAGATGAAATCTTTTATTTGTTCTTTCCGGACCTCCTTCACCAGCAAACATTCTTGTTGGGTCTTCTCCTTCTCTTTTAAATGGAAATAGTCCTGCAGTAAAAGGAAATTCTCCAGGAACGTTTTCTTGTAATTGCCATTTTAGTAAATCTCCCCAACCTTCATATTTTGGAAGAGATATTTTTGGAATTAAACTACCTGATAATGATTTAGATGTGGTTTCTATTGAAATTACTTTTTTTCTAACAAGATATTCAAATATTAAATCTTTATATTTTTTCTTTTTTTCATCCCAACCATCAATTAATTTTTTGTTTTTTGGATCAAGGTTTAATTCTAAATTTTTATATTCTTTTTCTATTTTATCTTTTAATGTTTTATCATTATCAATAATATTCAATGTTTCTTTGATACAGTATAATTGTTGGGCTACTAAAGATTGTTGATTTACCCATTGATCATAATTTTTATTATTCTCAGCAATTTCTGATAAGTATCTCACTCTTTTTGGAGGTATTACATAAATTTTCTCACTTACTTCAGAAGTGTTATTAATTTTGGAATTAAAATGGGCTAGGGATTTTTCAGAAAAAGTATTAAGAATTTTTTTATACAAAGAGTTTGTTCCAGGGTCATTAAATTGAGAAGCAATTGATCCGTAAACCGGCATATCATCTAAAACTTTATCAAAAAGGTTATTATTTCTTTGATACTGCTTTTTGACATCTCGAATTGCATCTAGTCCTCCTTTTTTATCAAACTTATTTAAAGCAATAATATCTGCAAAGTCTAACATATCAATTTTTTCTAATTGAGTTGCAGCACCATACTCTGGAGTCATAACATACAAAGAAACATCAGAATGTTCTAAAATTTCTGTATCAGATTGACCTATACCAGAAGTTTCTAAAATTATTAAATCATAGTTAGCAACTTTTAGTATATCAAGTGCATCATTTACATGTGCAGATAACGCTAAGTTAGCTTGTCTAGTTGCTAGTGATCTCATATATACTTGATCTGATTTGATAGCATTCATTCTAATTCTGTCCCCAAGTAATGCTCCTCCTGTTTTTCTTTTGGAGGGGTCAACTGATACAATCGCAATATTTTTCTTTGGGAAATCCATGATAAATCTTCTAACAAGCTCATCAACAAGTGATGATTTACCTGCTCCACCTGTACCAGTTATTCCTAGAACAGGGATTTTTGATTTTTTAGCAATATTTCTAATTTCAGAAAGTGCTTTTTTGTGCTTTTTCGGACAATTTTCAGCTGCCGATATCATTCTGGCTATAGCATTTGTACTTTTCTGTTGGATATCTTTTATCTCTCCAACTAACTTATCACCAAGTAAATAATCTGATTTTTTTACTAAATCATTAATCATTCCTTGTAATCCCATTTTTCTACCATCATCGGGATGATAAATTCTTGCTATTCCATAAGATTGTAGTTCCTTTATTTCTTCTGGTAAAATTGTTCCTCCTCCTCCTGCAAATATTTTAATATGTGAAGCATCTTTCTTTTTTAAAAGATCGTACATGTATTTTAAATATTCATTATGTCCTCCTTGATAAGAAGTCATAGCTATAGCATTAGCATCCTCTTCAATTGCACAGTTAACAACTTCTTCTACACTTCTATCATGACCTAAATGAATAACTTCACAGCCAGTTGCTTGTATAATTCTTCTCATGATATTAATGGCTGCATCATGTCCATCAAATAAAGATGCTGCAGTAACAATACGTATCTTGTTTTTCGGTTTATATTTTTCTTGTGTTTGCATTATGCTATTTTTATAACTATTGCAAAGATAGTAAAACCTCTAGTATATCATTTTGATTTATTTTTCTTTAACTTTTATTATTTTTACAAAAAAATATATGTTTAAAATTATACCAATTATTATTGCACTTTTCATTGCTAATCAGGATGAAAAAAAAGATTCACAACAAGGTTTTTATACTTTAGATAATCCAGCTGAAAGAGTTGTTTGGGAAAGGATAAGGTTAGCGGACCCTAATACAGGATTTATTCCTAAAAATATTAGGAAAAAAGAAATGATTTTTGCAAAAACATTGCCTATTTCATCAACTTTAAATAAATCTAATTGGATACATAGAGGTCCTTACAACGTTGGAGGTAGAACAAGAGCTTTAGCTATAGATGTTTTAGATGAAAATATTCTTCTTGCTGGTGGAGCAAGTGGAGGTATGTTTAGGTCTGTAGATGGTGGTCAAAGTTGGCAAATGACAACCAATCCAAATCAACTACATAATGTTACCTGTGTGAGTCAAGATTTAAGAGCTGGTAATGAGAATATATGGTATTTTGGAAGTGGTGAATTAACAGGAAGTTCAGCTAGTGCTGTAGGGGCATATTATGGAGGTAATGGAATTTATAAGTCTGTTGATGGAGGATTAACTTGGGATTCTTTATCATTTACAGCAACAAACACTAATAATTTTGACTCTAATTTTGATTATATTTGGAATATTAAGACAGATCCATCTAATGATAGTTTAGATGTTGTTTATGCCGCTACATACGGAGCAATATACAAAAGTGAAAACGGGGGTCAAACTTGGGTTAAAAAACTTGGTTTTGGTAGTGCAAGTTCGTATTACAACAATGTGGAAGTAAATTCTAATGGCGTTGTCTATGCAACACTTTCATCAGACGGGATAGATAGGGGGATTTGGACTTCGCTTGATGGAAATACTTGGCACAATATTACTGATTCTCTTTTTCCTCCTGTATATGGAAGAATAGCAATTGGTATAAATCCGAGTAATGAAAACGAAGTTTACTTTTTGGCTGCAGAGACAGATAATTATGGTCAGTATACAGATGTTTTTTTTAACGGTCAAACTTGGACATCACTTTGGAAATATGATGCTGCTGATAGTACATGGACAGATTTATCATTGAATATTCCTGCTAATCAATCTACTACTTTTGATAATTTTAATGCTCAAGGTGGATATGATTTGCTTGTTAAAGTTCATCCATCCGATCCAAATACTGTATATATTGGAGGAACAAATTTATGGAGATCAACAGATGGTTTTAAATCACCAAATAATACAATGATTATTGGGGGGTACTTTATAGGTTCTTATGAAGGAGATGGTAACTGGGGTGTGTATAAAAATCATCATCCGGATCAACATGATTTACTCTTTTTACCATCTAATGATAATGTGATACTTTCTGCAACAGATGGAGGTGTTTATAAGTCGTTTGATACTTTTGCTGATACTGTTGAATGGACATCCTTAAATAATGGGTATTACACTACACAATTGTATGCTGTTTCGATTAGTAGAAATGCAAACTCAAATCTCATGCATGGTGGCTTTCAAGATAATGGTAATTTTGTTACAAATAGCCCTGATGTAGAAGCTATTTGGACAATGCCATTTAATGGAGATGGAGCTTTTGGTGGTATAGCTGATAATGAAGAAGATTTTTATTTAACTATTCAAAGAGGTGTTATGTATAAAATGAAATTAGATAATAATGGTGAACGAATAGCATTTAATAGAATGGATCCTGCTTCAGTTGATAGTAATGACTATATGTTTATTAATCCTATGGTAATGGATAAAAATAGTGATATTATTTATATGGCTGCAGGAAATAAATTATGGAGAAATAATCAAATTGCAAATATTCCTTACAATAATTCTCATATGAAAAATGATTTTGGTTGGGAAGTTTTTTCTGATTCACTTCCTAATCCAAATTTAGAAATAACTTGTATAGCGACTTCAACTTTTCCCGCTAATATTGTTTATTTAGGAACCAAGTATAAAAAATTGTACCGAATTGATAATGCTAATATTGGAGATCCTGCAATTGTTGAACTTACTAGTCCACTAACTGGCTCAAATTCTTTTGTTTCTGATATAGCTGTTAACCCCAATGATGCTAATGAGATTATGGTTGTATATTCAAATTATTCTTGTTATTCATTGTTTCATAGTTTTGATGGTGGACAAACATGGCAAAAAGTAGCAGGTAATCTAGAGCAATCAAGTAGTGGTGCCGGTAATGGGCCTTCATGTAGAAACGCAGAAATTATTCCTTTAGGAAACAATACTTTATATATTGTTGGAACCTCTGTTGGTTTATTTGGAACAGCTAATCTTAATGATATTAACACAGTTTGGGAACAAATAGCAGATCAAGAAATTGGATCTGTAGTGTGTGAGTATTTAACGTATAGACCAAATGATGGTTTACTTGTTGTCGCTACTCATGGTAATGGAATATATCAAACAAATTTAACTTCCTTAAGTGATGTTTTAACATTAGAAGATATTAGAACTAATAAGTTTGATTTTATTGTTTTCCCAAACCCTATTGAAGATAATTTTAATCTTCAAACACTATCTTTAGTCAATCAAGATATAGAAATTAATGTATATGATGAAATTGGTAGATCTATAAAGAGTTTTAAAAGAAAACTTAACATAGGAAATAATAAATTTGAGCTTAATATAAGTGATTTAAAACCTGCTATTTATTTTGTAAGTATGAAAATGGGTGACAATTTAATATATAAACAAATTGTTAAAAAATGAAAAGAGCACTGATTTTGTTGACTTTATTAAACTGTAATTTCATGTTTTCTCAGAAAACATTTATTCCTGATGATGCTTTTGAGCAGGCACTTATTAATTTTGGTTATGATGATGTTTTTGATGATAGCGTTACTACTGGTTCAATAGATACTATTTTGACACTTTATATTAATAATATGGGGATTTCTGATTTATCAGGAATTGAAGATTTTTCATCTTTAAGTGAGTTGTTTTGTTATGATAATCAAATTGAGCATCTAGACTTAAGCAATAATTATAATTTGTTTGAAGTGAACTGTAGATCTAATCAATTAATTTCTCTTTCAGTGAAAAACGGTAATCCTACTGGTCTTTGGTATTTTATTGCTAATAATAACCCTGATTTGCAATGTGTTGAGGTAGATAATGTGGCCTATGCAAATTATAACTGGTTAATTGATAACTCGGCTGTTTTTAGCACAAACTGCAATATTTCATCAGTATATGATAAAGGTTATGAAAAGAAATTAATTAAGATTATTGATATTCACGGCAGAGAAGTTAAAGAAGCTCATAATCAAATAGTATTTTACATTTATGATGATGGGAGTGTAGATAAAAGAAAAGTTTTTAAATAATTTTTTTTATGGAGAATATAATTGTCAATATTACAATAGGATTGATGGTTTTAAAAATCTTATATAATGTTATTTCTGGATATTTATCTGTTAATCCTTCAAAAAAAAATATCTTAAAGATGTTTTTACAATTAATAACGATGAGAATCATAATAATGAATCATCAAAATAACAAATGAAAAAACTTCTTAATGTATTTATAACTATAGTAATGTTCGCTTGTTCTGATGAAGAAGAAGCTTTAGGCTCTTGTTATGTTTCTCCTAATCCAGATATGATTTGTACTGAAGAGATTAATTTAGTGTGTGCTTGCAATAATTTAGTATACGCAAATCCTTGTGAAGCACTTAAAGCTGGAAATCTTCTTTATAGATCAACTAACAAAGATATAGGTGAAACATGTTGCTATTAATATAGATATTTGCTTAAATTA
>CEWG01160071.1_pt1 | contig 10331 bp, 8 predicted proteins | sample 361411 | NCBI WGS metagenome assembly CEWG01 (sample SAMEA2622173, study PRJEB7988) | marine metagenome | biome: marine biome (ENVO:00000447); feature: surface water layer (ENVO:00002042); material: "saline water (ENVO:00002010), including plankton (ENVO:xxxxxxxx)" | depth 5 m | reverse complement strand
CACGAACCCTGCCCACCTTCGTCTGCTGGCTCGTCTGTGGGGGCCACGTCAACGCATGAATGGAGAACCCGCAGGGCCTCTGAGTGCATGGGACCCCACCGTGTGCGTGGTCGGCGACATGAAGCAGTCCATCTACCGGTTCAGGCAAGCCGATGTTCGTGTGATGCGGTCGACCACGACCGCCATCCGTCAGATGAATCGACTGGAAGCCGAGGAACCACGCCTCGCTCCCTACCGGACCGAAGGGGCTGGTCGTGACCCGCGACCGGAAGGCGACGGGGGTTCGATGGGCAGCTACCACGAAGCCAGCGAATACGCCTCCAGAGGCCGTGGCCGTCCATGGGGCGAAGTGCACTACGGTCTCCTCCGCCCGGGCGTGAACGCCAGCGATCAGGTGGCCCAAAATCGCCTTGAGGGGCACATCGAACTGGATGAGAACTTCCGTACCGCACCCCCACTCATGGAGACGCTGAACGGTCTGTTCGAAACGGTGCTCGGGCCGTCAAGCCGCAGCATGAGGGGAGCGTGGTATGCCGATCCTCAACGCTTGGACCCCATTGGGAACGTTGAGGGCACACCCCGCTTGGAATGGCTGCTTCCCGTTCGGCGTGATTCTGAAGAGGTGAGCGAAGACCTGCTCACTCCTCTTTCCCCTTTCGATGACCCTCGCTCAAAGGCGGTTCATCTCGAGAACGAACTCATCGCAGCTAGGGTCGCAGCTCTCGTGTCAGGCACCCCGATCCGGGTGGGTGATGGCCAAGAAGCACCAGACGACGGCCCTGTGGACCCTTCCAACGTGCTGATTCTGGTCCATGCTCGGTCTCGTTCGGCCGATCTTGTCGAACGGTTGCGTGCTCGTGGGGTGCCAGTTATGGTCGATCGGCAAGGCAACCTGCTTGAGCAACCCGTGGTGCGACCGCTGGCTGCAGCCGTGGAAGCCCTTGCCTGCCCCGATTCAACGCACGCTTTGGCGGTGCTTGCACGCTCCTCGGCCTTCGGGCTTGCTGATGACGTGCTGCCGGATGCCTTTGCTCGGTTGAGCGAATCCGGTAACGTCTGGGATGCCTTGACCGTCGCCGAGGGCCATCACAGCGGCATTGCACACCGTTGCCAGCACCTTGCGGAATCAGGGGCCATTCATGCCGTTGTGGACCTTCTTCTGGATGAATCGGACCTTCTGGTGGCCCACTGCACCGATGCGGAACGCCAACACGCAGAACGCTTTGCGCTGATGTTGCGGGGGATGAGTCAAGCAGAAGGCGACGACCCCGTGGTTCTGCACGAACGGCTCACGACCTTGTCAAGCCTCGAGCGCGACGGTCCACCCGCCATCGTCGAGCCGTCGGGTGGTGCGGTCGAAATCATGACCATTCACAACGCCAAGGGCTTGGAACGAGAGGTCGTGGTCGTGGCCGGTCTCTTTTCAGCCGGTCGTCAAGATGCCAGCCAGGAGTCCCGCGACAACGTGCGTGTGTTGCCTGATTTGGTCGTGGCTCGCCCCCGGCCGTGGAGGGCGCTTCCCGCGCCGCAAGACGGCCTTTGGCGTATGGCCAAAGCGTTGGGCGACGCTCAGGCCAAGGCGGAACGTGCCCGCCAATTCTACGTCGCATTGACACGCGTCGAGCGGCATCTCATCGTCGCAGGAGCGCCTGAGAAGGCCACCGTGGACGAAAACGGGTGCCTGATGTTGCCGATCAGCGACACCGCCACGCGCACCTTCGGCGACCATTGGATGGAAGCCCTGTCTTCACGCGGGCAAGACGTTGACGGTGATGCATCGCCATGGTGCCCCGTACCTGTTGAGAAAGGAGCGGCCCTGCAGTTGAATCCCGCCGTGCTTTTGGAGAACGCAGGCCTTGGAGAAGAGGCGATCCCATCGTTGCTGATCGTGCACGATCCCAGCGCGGCGTCCGACGCTGCCACCCTCACGCCGCTGGGTCGATTGGAAGCCACGCTTTCCTCCCTTGCGGATGAGGGTGAACCAGAACCCGTCGCAACCACAGCGGTCGATCACCGCCTTCGCATTACGCCGCATGGGTTGGACGCCGCCAAAGCCTGTCCTCGTCGCCATTGGCTCGAGCGTGTGCGCGGTTGGCGACCCGAAGCGTTCGGGCATGCCGTGACCGTGGACGGCGAAGGGCTTGACTCCAAACCTCGAAGCAGCGATGTTGGCGATGACGCCACGGGATGGCCCGCACCGACAGTGTTTGGAACCATGGTCCATCGGGTCGTTGAGCTCGGCTTGCAGAACCCCGTTCAAGAGGCCGCAACCCCGGCTCTTCCGTCGTCGTGGACCGGCGAGCAGCCGGACAGGTTGCTCGATGAGGACGTGCTCAAGCGGGTGTTTTCAGAGCACGGCCTCGAGATGGCCGCCCATCCTCAGGTGGCGGAACGCATGACTCACCTGCTTGGTCTGATTCAACGTGGGCGTTTGGGCCGGTTGGCACGAGGTGACGAGCAATTCGGTCGCTCCCTTGATGGGCTGCGCACAGAGCACCCCTTCTTCGCCATGCTCGAGGTTCCTGGTGGACCGGTTTCCGTGACGGCGTGGACGCGTGAGGGGCGCGTGGACGTAGCGACGGTGCAGCGCCCAGTCGCTGAGGTCGAGGGTCGAATGGACCTCGTCATCGCGGTTCAAGACAGCGCCCTTGGTGCATGCCTGCAAGTCGTAGACCTGAAGACCACCGGGTGCTTGTCTCCTTACCGGCCCGATGACGTGACAAAGGGGCATCCGCTTCAGGACCTCAGTGACATCGGTGAAGACGGCCGTACTCAAGCTGAACGCGATGAATTGGCCCATTACGCCTTGCAGTTGACCCTTTATTCCATGGCGCTTGAAGCACAGGAAACCGCTCGACCCGAGGAACAGCGCCGTCGCGTCTTGCCTCCTGCGCTGCTTGTTGCGGCCTCTGGTCGAATGGTGGAGATGACCGAGGAAGAATACGCCAGCCATCGGTCCGAGGCAGAACGGCTGATGCGTTGGAAGGTGCAGCTTTCCGTGGACTACGAGTCTGTGGCCGAGCCAGCACGCCTTCCAACCAATGCGGCTGAACCGTGCAAGGTGTGTCCTTACTCACGTGGCGCCATCCGTTTGTGCGGACCAGAAGGGGCGGAGATTGGCCCTCTATGACGGGCACCGTCCTGCAATGACCAGCGTGCCAGGGTCCCCAGCAGCGCGCCACGTTTCGATGGATTCGAATCCCGCCTCGGCCCACGCTTGGAGCCACTGTGCCTCGGACATCGTCGTCATGTGGACGCCGACCTTTTCCGGCCAATCGAGGCTGTCCTCGTGCTCAGCATAGTGGTCCACGCCAACGACGGCCCAGCCGCCAGGTTCCAACCACGCGTTGCGGAAGGTGGTGAGCATGGCTGCAGGGTCGTGGAGGTAGTACAACACCTCCATGGAGATGAGTAGGTCAAAGCGGCCCTCCGGCGTCCAATCCGGAAGCATGGCGTGGTGGTAATGGCCTTCGGGATCGACACGCTTGGCCTTCTCAATCATGCCCGGAGCACCGTCCACGCCTTCCGCATGCGAGCAGAATGGCACCGCAGCGAGTTGTCGGACCACCCATCCGTTGCCGCATCCAACGTCAATGGCACGGAAACCGTGACCAAGGGTTGCGGTGCGGTTGAGCCCAAAGGCCAGCATTTCTCCTACAGCGGCCGCATGGCCTCGCTCCATGCCCTCATCACGGCCTTCCGTGGCCCAATCACTGAACACGTCCACGGCCGGTCGCACGTCCGTCATGCGTCTGGCTTCGGGCTGCATCGCATCATCTTGGTGGTGCAAAACACCATCAAATTCCGGACGTGTTGCCGATGCATGGCCGACCTTGACGGTGTGCTCTATCCCCGCATTGAACCTCATCTCGAAGGCATGTTGGACGTCAGTGACGTGCACAGCGTGGCATGGGAAGTTTCCGGCCATCCTGAAGGGGCGCCTGTGCTCGTCATCCACGGCGGCCCAGGCGGGGGCAGCCAACCCGATTACCGCCGTTACTTCGATCCGAACCATTGGCGGATCGTCCAGTTCGATCAGCGTGGCTGTGGCCGCTCGACGCCATGGGCTGAACTTGAGGACAACACGACCATGGCGTCGGTGTCCGACATTGAGCAACTCCGCGAACACTTGGGCATCGAGGAATGGGTGGTGTTCGGCGGCTCGTGGGGCTCGTCGCTCTCCCTCATCTACGCCCAGCACCATCCTGAGCGTGTGCAGCACCTCGTGCTCCGTGGCATCTTTTTGTGCCGTGAGAGCGAATTTGCATGGTTTTACCAAGAAGGTGCGAGCCACATCTTCCCAGACGCGTTCGAAGGGTACCGAAACCACATCCCTGAGGCGGAACGCGGCGACCTCATGCGCGCCTACTACGCTCGCCTGACCTCCGACGACGAAGCCGTTCGACATGCCGCGGCAAGGGAATGGACCCGATGGGAAATGGCGACCAGTTACCTGATTCCGAAGGCCTCAGCGGAACTCAAGGCCGATGACGTGCAGTTTGCCGTGGCCTTCGCACGCATCGAATGCCATTACTTCACGAACGGGATTTTCATGCCGTCCAACTTCATTCTCGACCACGTGAATCGTTTGTCGGACATTCCGATCGACATCGTCCAAGGACGCTACGACGTGGTGTGCCCGGCCCGCAGCGCGTGGGACCTGCACACCGCGGCTCCGCACAGCCATCTGCACATCATCGGTGATGCAGGGCATTCGATGACCGAGCCGCCCATCGCCGCAAAATTGGTGGCGATCATGAACGGTCTTCACTGAGGCCGATTGGCGACCCAGTTGAACAGGTCGTGAAAGATTGGGCTGAGCGTCCTGGCCTGCTCGGTCAACGCGTAGCCCCCCGCCTCTTCGCTGTCCGCTGTTTGTTCGATGAGGCCGTAGTCTTGGAGCTCCTTCAGGCGGCGTGAAACCGTCGTCGAGGAACTCTCCACCCGTCGCTTGAGGTCAGTGAAGCGCATGGGGTGGCCCTTCTGATCGAGCACCAGCATGATGTGGAGCGCTTTGGAACGAGTCAAGATTTCCAGCAAATCGTCCATTTGGCCGTAGACAGGATCGCATGCTGCTTCGATGTCCATCGTCTCGCCTGCATCAACGCACGCCGCTGTGCACATAAATGACAAGTCACGCCAATGGTACTTGGGGGGAGCGGTGACTGCCTCCACCACGCACCATTCGCCAGAAGCGACGCACCTGAAGCGTCGTCTTCATAGGGTGGTGGACGGTCGAACATGTGAGCATAGGCTCGGGTCGATGAGGATGAGCGAAGAAGGCACGGTGACCGACGAGGTCCGCATCCGCGAGCTTGAACAGGCCCTTGAGACCGAAACGGACCGTCTGAAGAAGCTCTACGCCGCCTATGAGCAGCAGGAAAAAGAGTACTTGGACGCCAAGGCAGAAATCGAAGTTCTTGAGAAGGAAATCGTTGACCGTGAAATCGAGAAAGAGGCCATGGAAAACATCCTGATGGAGAAGGACCTCAAACTCCGCGAATTGGAAATGTCCTCCACCAAATCCGCCACCTTGGTTTCACACCTCGAGCCGGAACTTGAGAAGATGGAAGAGAAGTACACCCGTGAGAAGGATCGTCTCGGGAAGGTCTTCGCCATCGCCGAAGAACTCGACAACGACCTGAAACTTGCCGTGACCGAAATGAAGGCACGTGACGGCTGGTACGTCGCGCACATGTCCCTCTTTGAGGACCTCAACAAGGCCATTCAAGAGCGCTACGAGATGATCGAACAGGCCGTTGAAGCCGAACGTGCCGCCCAGCAGAAGGCCGACGCTTTCGTGGAGCGGATGGATTCCATGGTGGAAGCCCGCGCGGCCGAGATGACCATCGAAGAAGCCGAAGGCGCCATCGCCGAGGAAGCCTCCTCTACCTCCTCAGAAGACCAAATCGTGGTCCCTGTTGGCGTGGTTGAAGTCGCCATTTCTCCCGGACCAGACGGGGAATACGGCACGGACGACGACGAAGTCGAAGTCCGCGCGCGAGGCAGCAGCGACGATGAAGCGGAATCTGAGGAAGAAGCTGAACCTGAACCCGAAGCCGAAGAAGAGGCCCCCGCTGAAGAATCTGCGACCTGGGACGACGGCGAGGACCCCTGGGACGGAGCGTGAACGAGCGAATGGCTTGGCTCGCCGAGGGCTCCTCGGCGATGGTCGTGGCCCCCATCGTGTCCGGGTGCGTTGTGCTGCTGATATCAGCGTTCATCGACCCGCTTTTTGGGTTGGGTCCCTTGCTCGGCGTCATTCTGCTTTGTGGATCCTCTTGGCTTCTTCTTCGTTTTCGAGATCCGCCTCGACGCATCCCACAAGACGTGGGAGTCCTTCTTGCGCCAATCGACGGGTCCGTTGTGCATCTTCGTCGTGAACACCCAACACACCGTCGTCCTGAGGCGAACACGCCCCCAGACAAGGTCATCGAGAACCTCGGTGGCGGACCATGGATTGACGGGGCAAGCCCCTCCTCCTTCGCCACCGAGCAACGCTTTGCTCCGGTTCAAAACGAAGGTGAGGATGACGTGTGGTGCTTGCGCATCGCTGTTGGACCCCTCGACCTGCAAGTCCATCGCGCGCCCATGGCAGGAACGGTTCGCGCCGGCGAGCATCGTCGGGCGGTCGACGGGCTCCCCGAACGCCTTCGATGGGTCATCGAATCGAATGGCCAACGTGTTGAGGTCCTCGTTCATTTGGTCCGCCCCCGCTTCGCCCTGACGCCGCTGGCCGTTCCCGGCGAAGAGGTGCGCCGCGGGCAACGGCTGGCCTTCATGTCGACCACTCCCGTGCTGGAACTTCGCGTTCCGGTCAACGCTTGGACGCCTGCATCCAGTCTGCTGAGCATGGACAAGCGGGCCAACGGTCAAGAGGTCCAAGCCGGGACCACCATCTTGTTCCACCCCCTGTGGGACGCGGAGGAATGAGCGTGAATCGGACCCTTCCCGCGGCCGTCGCCTTGCTGATGTTTCTCATGCCGTATGGGTATTTTCAGGCCGGCATGATCGTCTACAGCGGCGCGACCTTGGCTGAACCAACCTGCGAGGATCACGCCCCCTACAACACGCCAGCCGCTTACACGCCCCATCTTTGGGGAACGGACATGATTGAAGTCGAAGCCAGCAACCTCACGACCAACATCACGGCGGAAGCACCGGGCGGTCTTGCGACCTGGTCCATGCCGGTCTGGTCCAACGCCACCGTTTCCATGGAAGAGGAGCCAATTGACCTCAAGGCGTGGGTGATTGAACAAAACCCCAACGAACCGTGGGTGCTCTTGGTCCACGGCATTCGTTCCTGCAAGGCCAATCACGAGGTCCTCCTCCCTGGCGGAATGCTGGCCGAGGCTGGATACAACGTTGTGATGATGGACATGCGCGATCATTGGGAAAGTACGCTCGAGGACGAGCAGGTTTCGGCCGGACAGAAAGAATGGCGAGACGTTGTTGCGGTTTGGCAGTGGATTCAGGACGAGAAGGGGGTGCCTGCCGAGCGCATCGGTGTCATGGGGGCCTCGATGGGAGCTGGCACCGTGGGCATCGCGTTTGCGCAAGAAGAACGCATGGCCAGCGTGTTCCTCGATTCACCCTTCTCCAACATGGGCGACATCATCGTCGAAGAACTCGCCTTCAGAGGGTATCCCACCTTCCTGAAGGACGCCGGGATTTTTGCCGGGCGTGTCAGTTCTGGTGAGGACTTGGTCGCCTTCAACCCCATCGATGGGGCTCACGCCATCGGTAACCGAAGCATGACCATCGTCCATGGAGAAAATGATCTTCGCATTCGAATCCATCATGGCGAGTCGCTGTGTGATGCAGCGACAGAAGCAGCCATCGATCCAAGTCAGGTGACCTGTTGGTTTGAATCGAGCCAAGTGACCTTTGACAGCACCAACGACGGAAAGGTCGTGGAAGGACACGTGACTTTGATGCTGACGCACACGCCAATTTACGAACAGCGCTTGCTGGAGTGGGCCGACGGCCTGCGTGTCACGGCAGGTTGAAACCGGGTTCGTTGCAGCCGGAGTCGAGGAGCATGTCCACACGGTTGACGTTGGTTGGGCAGGGCGAGAAAGCCCAACGGGTGCACGACCTCGTGAAGGCGCCGGCCAACACGCCAGAATCCCGGCGACGTCAAGCCAGTTGGGACGCGAGCCGCCCGGCGACGGTGTACACCACGCCCGAGATGTTGCCCGACGGAACGCCGTGTTCTGCGGCCACGGTGATCCTTCGTACCAAGGGATGCCATTGGTGGTGGTCCAGCGGGTGCACCTTCTGTGGTTACTTCAATGACACACGCGATGACGTGACGGAGGCCGATTTGCAAGCGCAATGGGATTGGTCTGCGGCCAAATTGAACGGCTTTGCGGATGTGCAGATGGTGAAGGTGTACACCTCAGGTTCCCTGCTTGAAGACCGTGAAATTCCCGTGGGCTTCCAAGAACGCGTGCTGCGCGAATGTGCGGAACGAGGGCTTCATCTGATCGTCGAAAGCCGGACTGAACAACTCAGCAAAAAGAAACTGGCTTGGGCCACGTCGATCAACCCTGACTTCACAGCCGCCATTGGACTCGAAGCCTACGACGACGAAGTGCTCCGTTTCCACGTTAACAAAGGGTTCAGCGTCCGTTCGTACGACCGCGCGGTGGCCAACCTGAAGGAGGCCGGTCTTCGGGTCAAGGCGTACCTGATGTTCAAGCCCCCATTCATGAGTGAAGCCGACGCCTTGGACCACATCGTGGACTGGATTGCGGCCATCGCAGAAGACGCCGATGAGATTTCCATCAACCCGATGAACATTCAAGGAGGGACCGTCATCGATCGGCTGCACCGTGCCCGACAGTATCGTCCACCCTGGCTCTGGTCGTTGGTCGAAATGATCCGACGCGCCCACCCTCTCGTTCATCCTGAGGGCGGCGTGAATGGCGACGCTGACCAAATCAGCCGTCTCATCGTTCACCCGACCGCAGGCGGGCGGGTTCGTGGTTCGCACAACTGCGGGTCGTGCGACGCGGACGTCGTTGCAGCCATCGAACGTTACGCGGTATCGGGCGATTTGATGGAATTCGATGGCCTCAGCTGCGCTTGCGAGGCCCGCTGGGCGGCAGATTTGGACCTTGAACGGGCCCTTCCTGCTCCACTTGGCCTCTCACCGTCGCGGCGTGCCCCCGCCGCTGAACGCCTGAGAGCACCCTGACTCGGTTGTCTGCCTACACCACCTTCGGTGGTGAATCTTTATGTCCGTGCCTCAGGTGGGTTAAATCGCCCCATAGGGGCACCATCCGGTGGTCCCTTTGGCATCAACAGACATCGTCCACGAATCCACGGTCGGCGATGCCGAACCTGAATCCAGCCGCATGGTCCTCGTTCTTCTCGGCGTTGGGCTCCTTGGCCTCTTTGCCTTGTTCAGCAACGTGTTTGGTTGGGACAGCGTTCCGGTCCTTGGCGACTTGGTGCCGCTGCTCGGGAACCTTGGCGGCAGCGGAATCTGGTACTATCTCATCGGCCTGATGGTGGCCGCCGCGGCCATTGTGTCAACGGTCATCGGCGAGGTACTGTCCGAATAAGGGAGGTGTGATACATGGAACCTGTTTTCATTTCCGTCGGCTTGATGGTCGGCACTCTTCTCTTCGTCGCATACTACGTCCAGAACGGCATTGGTGGCATGAGCACGCCCATGCAGACCCTTGGGCGCTTCTTGCTCATCAAAGCCCCCGCTGGCGCAGTGGACCTGTTTGACGACAGTGCAGGCCGTGGTGGCCAAACGTGGGGCCGCTTTGGCCTTGCTTGGTTGGTACTCGCCGGGGCCCTCGGCTTTGTTGCCCGATGGCACGATTGGGACGGCACAGCCCTCGACTCCCTCGCCAGCCTCGGTTGGTCATACGACGACGGCAGCGGACTTGCCACCACCGTGAGCACGACCCTGCGCACCGGCTTGGTGATGATCTTCATCGGAACCGCCCTGACCGCGGTGGGCCGCGCTTCTGGTGGACGGCTTTGCAGCGAGGCAAGCGCCTCGATGATGGCCCTCGCCTTCAACAGCTTGTCCGCTCTTACCCTCCTTCTCCCAACCCTCGCAGGCTTGTTTGGTCTGGATACGGCCACTGAAGACCTCCTTGTGAAGGTCGTTTCCTCTGTGGTGCTGCACAGCATCGTCGGTGGGGCCTTGCTGGTGAACGTGCTCATCACCTTGGCCAACCGTGGCGAGGCACCGGTGACCTACACCAGTTGGTTCCTTCTCAACGCCCTCGTGGTCATGCTCGTAGCCCCGCTTCTCTACATCGGTGGAGAGCTCGCTGGCGGAACCCAAACCGTGTGGCTCGCAC
>CEWG01227732.1_pt1 | contig 10348 bp, 8 predicted proteins | sample 361411 | NCBI WGS metagenome assembly CEWG01 (sample SAMEA2622173, study PRJEB7988) | marine metagenome | biome: marine biome (ENVO:00000447); feature: surface water layer (ENVO:00002042); material: "saline water (ENVO:00002010), including plankton (ENVO:xxxxxxxx)" | depth 5 m | reverse complement strand
TCGAAGACGCTCAAGCCCGCACCTTGGCGTTTCTGGAGGAACACGTACAGCCCAACACGGCGCCCCTGTGCGGGAACTCCGTATGGAACGACAAGCGGTTCTTGGAGAAAGAAATGCCCGACATTGTGACCTTTCTCCACTACCGGATGATCGACGTTTCAACCGTCAAAGAACTCGCGCGCCGCTGGTACCCTGAGGTGCCACGCTACGAGAAAACGGGCGCACATCTCGCGTTGGACGACATCCGGGAATCGGTTGAGGAATTGCGCCACTTCCGTGAGCGCGTCTTCCGCTGAATCAGAGCGCGTCACGCCAGGTTGGTGCCCCGGGCGCTAAACCAGCTTGGGCGGCCATGATGGAGGCCGCAACGGCCACAGCGATTTCTTCGGGCGTCTCTGCTCCGATGTTCAGTCCAATGGGGCAAACCACGGCGTCGACCACTGCTTCGGGGAGGCCCGTTTCCAAGCACCCGTCCCTGAACGACATCCATTTTGCCCGAGACCCGATGCACCCGATGCGTGGCGCACCATCGCGCCCAGGTACATTTCCAGCCGCGTTGAGCAGACCCAACAAACCATGCAAGCGTTCCCGGTCCTCGGCGTGGTCGTGACCAAGCAAGAGGATGTCTGTGAAGCGGGCAAGCGTCAGGGCGTCCTCGTCTGCAAGGAAGGCAGCGACGCTTGACACATGACGTTCGGTCGCTGAGGGATGATGCAGGGCATCAGCATAGGCTTCGCGCGAGTCTTGCACCGAGGTTCGCCAACCAAGTTGCTCGGCAACTTTCGCGAACGCGACGGCGCAGTGACCACCGCCCATGAGCAGCACGTGAGGGGTTGGATTGAGCACCTCGATGGACACAGTAACCCTCCCTCCGCAGAGGGAATCCAACGCCACGACCTCATAGCCCTTGGCCCCACGATGCAGTCCGTAAGTGAGCACCGTGCCCATTGGCCGCCCGGCAACCTGAAGCCGTTCCAACATCGCAGCCTTCACCCGCTCTTCCAAACCGGCGCCTCCGACAGTCCCGACCCAGGTTGGCCCGGCACACAGGGCCAATTTTGCGCCAGCCTTGCCGGGCACGGATCCCGAGGTCGTGACCACTGAGGCCACCACAACACGTTGCCCTGCGTCACATGTGGCCAAGGCCCAACGCAGCACGTCAAGGCCCATGCCTCGCCGTGGTGGCCTCACGTCAAGGGTTTTCTCCACGCCTCAGCCATGCTTGCAGGGCCGGCAATGCCTCGAGGTCCTGCGGTTGGTCAAGATTGAGGTGAAGGTAGGGTGCATTGACCTCCACCAACGTACGTGAAGGAAGGGCATCCCGGAGCGGCGCGTCTTTCGCAAGAGCCATGATTTGCACAAGGGCTTCCCCACGAACCAGCAAGGGGTGTCCGGCCCTGCCTTCATGGGCCGGGACCACCGCATCACCAGTGGTGTTGAGCAGCGCTTCAAGGACACTTTCGTCCCATCCGGGGCGGTCCACTGGGCAAATCAAAACGCCCGTCGCTTGAGCTCCAAGCTCTGCAAGGCCGAGATGGAGGCTCCCTGTGCGTCCGTCATCTGGCCGGGGATTGACGACGACGCGGCATGGTAGATCTGCCGTAGCTTCGACCAAATCTGGATGCACCACAACCACCGTCTCAACACCATGAGCCTCCAACCGTTCGACGATTGTGCTCAACACCGTGCCGTCGAGGAAATCCACCAACGCCTTCGGACGACCGAGACGCCGGCTCGCGCCACCGGCCAACACCACGGCCTGGGCCATGCTTGGACCTCGTGACTCACATCATGGGTCTTGTGCTTCATAACGGGTGGTGCAGGGATTTCCGAGCATGTCAGCAAGAATCGTCACCCAACGCGAAGGATGGGCACCGAGCATGGTGAAATCCATGCGTCTGTTCCAATCGGTGATTGAACAACAGCAAACCGTGACCGTCATGAACCCACGCGCTGGTATTGTCCCAACCTGCCCCCACTTGGTGGCGTTACTGCTGCTGAAAGGCGATTCCGGCAGGACCTACCGCCTCAGCATCAGGGACGTGGACGGAACCGGGCTTCATTGCGGCTTCACCGTCGAAGGTGCCCGCTGGAGACAAGACCTGCTCACGCCATACGTTTCCGGGGCTCCTGTCGCTTCGCTATGCTTCCAATCCGCGCAACCTGAGTTGCCCGCAGGCGACCATGCGGTGTCTCTGGTTCTGTCCCTGCTCCGTGACCGTCAAACAGCGATGCGCATTCCTCTCCTGGGGCAGTTCATTTCCGCAGACCGCACCATTCTCAAGGACATCGGGATGTTCACCGACGAAGGTCCAATGCCAGACTTCGAGGACCAAATGGAATTCGATTTCCCAGATGAAGAGACCGATGCAGAGGACCCTTTCGAATGGACGGAATTGGACGAATTGCTCCACGCACCACCACCAAGGGAAGAACCGAACACGCCTACCGAAGAGCAAGACGCGCCCCTGATTCGCGAAGAAGTGTTCCTTCATGCCATCGAAGAAGCGGAACAGGTTGGTCTTGAGCGCATCGCAGAGGCCATCAGGGCCCTGCTGTAAGGCTCAATCACGGGTGATTTCTCGACCGATGATCATCCGTTGAACTTGGCTGCTTCCTTCGTAGATCTGCATGACCTTCGCCGCCCGCATCAGACGCGCAACGGGGTACTCTTCGGAGTATCCGTATCCACCGTAAACCTGCACAGCATCCGTGGCGACTTCCATGGCGCTGTCGGACGCAAAGCGCTTCGCATGGGCGGCAGATTCCGTGTTGCGGACACCAGCGTCAGATTCCGAAGCAGACCGCCAAGTCAGCAAACGAGAGGCCTCAATCTTGGTCTTCATGTCGGCGAGCATGAATTGGATGGCCTGATGCTGGTGCAAGGGTTTGCCGAAACTTTGCCGCTCGCCGGCATAGGTCAGAGCGTGCTCGTATGCCGCACGCGCCAATCCCGTGGCATGTGCAGCAATGTTTGGACGCGAGAGGTCGAAGGCCTGCATGGCGTTCATCCAGCCTCCGGATTCTGATTCTCCGATGAGGTGGTTGGCGGGCACACGCACATCATCGAAAGTGATTGAGCGCGTGTCGCTGCAACGTTGACCCATGTTGGTTTCCTTCTTCCCAAGCATCACGCCTTCTCGCTTGGCTTCGACGATGAAGCCCGACATGCCACGGTATCCTGCATCAGGGTCAGTCTTTGCGAGCACGAAGAAGAAGTCAGCATAGCCTGCACCAGTAATCCACATTTTCGAGCCGTTGATGACGTACTCGTCACCATCGCGACGGGCAGTGGTGGCGATGGCAGCCACGTCCGATCCTGCGCCTGGCTCGGTGACCGCGTAGGACGCCAATGCACCTTCTTCTGCAATCTTGCGAAGCCATACCTGCTTCTGAGCCTCGGTGGCTCCGGTGATAATGGGTGCCGTGGCGAGGGCAGTGGCGTACGCAGCAGTCGCGAACCCCGGATCACCCCATGCCAACTCTTCGTTGACGAGCACTTCCTCCATGCAGCCCAACCCAGGCCCACCATAGGCTTCGGGGATGTGGAGGTTCAGCAGACCCATTTCGTGGGCTGCACGGATGGTGTCGAGTGGATAGACCTCATCGGTGTCCCAGTGCTCGGCTTGCGGACGGATTTCCTCAACCGCGAACTGGTGCGCGAGTTCCCGCAGCATCTCCTGCATTTCGTCGAGTTGGAAGTCGACCATGTCATGCCGACAAGGCGGCCGGACTTAATGCTCGTCAATCCTCACGTAGCGAGGATGGTGCCGTTTCGCTGGAGGGCCAGCAACACGAGGAAGACGAGATACAGCGAGATCAGCATTGCACCTTCTCGCCGCCGGAACCGGTAGTTGGTTCGCATGAAGAGCAGCGCGACGCCGATGGACACAATGGTGGCGGGGATGATGAGCCCAGAGGTGATGGTCCAACCGGCTGACGAGACTTCCAGAGGATGAATCAAGGCGGCGATGCCAATGGACAAGGTTGGGTCCGTGATGTTTGAACCCACCAACGTTCCGATGGCCACGCCTTCGCTCTTCTTCACGGAAAGTAGGGCGATGGTCAGCTCGGGAAGCGACGTGCCAATCCCGGAAATCGTGGTGCCAATCACCGCTTCAGACACGCTGAGTTTTTGCGCGACTTGCACGGCCAAATCAACAAGGTGATGCGCGGCAAACAGGGCAAAACCAAGCCCGAGAACGACCATCACCACGGAAGCCCCTGTGCTCCACAAGGACATCGTTTCACCGGCTTGTGGTTCGAGGCCCTGTTCCCGAGCGTCTTCTTGAATCTCTTTTCGATGGCGGACGAGCCAGACCACATACCAGACGTAGGCAAGCACGAGAAAACCGCCTTCAACCCGACCCAATTTTGTTCCCGTCCAAATCAAAACGCCGAGGAGCACGTTGGCTCCGAGCATCAGCATCCCGTCACGACGGAGCCATTCTGGGCCAACGCGGATGGGCCTCGTTAGCGCGACGATGCCCAAAATGAGGGTGATTTGAACCAACACAGAACCAAAGATGGAACCGACGGCGAGATCAGCCACGTCACCTGATGAGGTCGGAATGTCGTAGGCGGCAGAGGCCGTCACGAGGATCTCGGGGAGCGACGTGCCAATCGATACCACGGTCAGGCCAATGACAACTTCCGCGACGCCTGCCCGCTTGGCCAAGCTGCGCGCACCAGCGATGAAAAAATCGGCTGATGCCACAAGCAGTCCAATCGCCAACACAAGCAAAATGGAGATAGCGGTAAGCGCGTTTTTGTCGAGGATGCTTTCAAGGAACAGCAAACCTAGGAAGAGTGAGGCTGTGAGGAGGAAGGCGTTGTACGAGAACAACTTCGGCAGCCCTTGGACCTGCTCGGGCTCCGCCATAATTTGACGGTAGACTCACCCCTTCATCATCCTTCAGGGTGAAATCAGGTCAATCTTGGCACACGGTGCGCAAGACGGCTTCCACGTGGTCCACATCAGGAATGGTGTGGTTTTCCAGCGGTGGCGAGAACGGGACTGGCGTGTCCAGTGCTCCAACGACCACAGGGGCGGCTTCAAGCGCGTAGAAGGCCGATTCCATGATGCGGCTCTGGATGGTATGGCCCAGACCGCCGGACCATTGTGCTTCATGGAGCACGACCAAGCGCCCCGTCCGAAGCACCGAATCGACGCATGGCTGAGCATCGAACGGCATCAGGGTCCCCACATCGATGACCTCGACTTCCACGCCTTCCGCGGCCAACGTGGAGGCTGCCTCAAGGGCGAGGTGAACCATGGCTCCCCAGGTGACGAGTGTCACGTCGTCGCCACCACGCACCACTGTGCTCTTGCCAATGCCGTGCTGCTGCCCAGAAGCAACGGCTGCGTTGACGGGTTCGGTGTCCACATGCTGGTTGATGTTCATCCCCCAACCGGTCTCACCGCCACGCAGGCCATACAATCCAATGTGCTCCAAAATCAGCACGGGATCTGGAAGAGCCGAAGCCTCGATGATCATGTCGTAGGCCTGTTGAGGGGTACTCGGTGCCAAAACAATGAGCCCTGGATCGTTGGCGTACCAGCTTTCGATCATGTTGGCGTGATACGGCCCACTGCGTGTGCGAGCTCCAAGCGGAACGCGTACCGTCATGGGACAATCAGCACCCCAGCGCCACCTCAGCATGGCGGCATTGTTGACCAAGGCATTGTGCGCAAGAGCGGCGAATCCTCCGAATTGGATTTCCGCCATCGGGCGCATGCCAGAAAGGGCGGCACCCACCGCCGTGTGAATGATGGCGGCTTCGCAGAGCGGCATGTCCACCAGCAGGTCCTGATGCCCCGCATTTCGCAAGCCCATGTTGAGGCCAAAGGCACCGGCGACTTCCATGTCCTCACCGATGAAGACCGTGTTGTCGCCCTCACGCGTGGCCACGTCCGCCATGGCTTGTTGGATGGCCCTTGCATAAGTCCAGCCACCTTGTTCAGCGTACGTCCACGCCAGTTGACCGGATTCAAGGGGGCTTGGAGGTGGAGCCTGCATCAAATCTGCACCGTTCAAGCGTTCGAGATGGCGCGCATGCGGCTCCGAATCATGAAGGGTAGTCAGGCCTTTGGTCACCGTGGATGGCGTCGGCCAAGGCATGTCATCAAGTTCCGCGAGCGCCACCTCGACCGCTGTCTCTTCCTCGTCTTCCATCTCGTTGAGATCAGCCGATTCAACGCCAAGGTCAAGCAGAAGGGCACGGTGTGTAGGCACCGGATCTTTGGCTTCCCAATATTCGATGAGGGATTCGTCCACGTAGCCTTGCGTCGTACCAGACGGCGAGCCGAGGTAGAGATCGTCGTGGTGATGGGCGTGTCCACACCCACGCATGGTCTCAATGTGAATCAACGTCGGCCCACCGCCCTCAAGGCCATATTCGCGTGCCACGGCCACGCTCGCGTGGATGGCAGCAGGGTCAGAACCGTCGATGGTCCAACCCGGGAACCCCATCGCGACGGCCTTGTCAGCCCAGAGTTCCACGCCGGACTGGTGTGCAGGAGGGGTGTCGAGCGCAATCTGATTGTTTTGCAGCACGTAGGTGATGGGCAATCCTCGCGCACCTGCGAGGTTCATGGCCTCCCAAAACTCGCCAGAGGAGGAGGCCCCCTCCCCGATGCAAGCCACGTGGAAGCGGTCCAAGCCTTGGCGCATGGCGGCGAACGCCAACCCCGTCATGGTGCAAGCGGCAATCGGAAGCGGTGCGGTGGGAGGAAGCACTCCAACGTGCCAAGCACCGATGTGAAGGTCACGACCGCCTGCATCCAAGCCTTGACCGCCGTCCATGACCGAACCGGCCTTACCGAGGTTGGCGGCCATGACACCAAGCGGGGTGTCACCCATGGCCAGCGCAAGACCGACGTCCCGAATCATCGGAGCGACGAGGTCCCCCTCGTAGCCCACCCCGGGACGCGCGTCCAAGGGCGCATCGGGCTGGCGCACAAGCGGCGTGGCGGCCGCCACAATGGCTTCTTGCCATGTTGAACGGAACCCTTTGCCACCAAAGCGGGTCCCATCTGGAGCTTCGCGTCGTTCGGTGAACAGAACCTTCAGGGCTTCATCGAGGGCCCTGGTTCGGGTCATCATGCGTTGCCATTCCATGCGATGCTCGAGTGTGACGGCCATGTAATGCGCCAAGCGGCGCAGGGTCAGTCGAAGATCGATGAGCACTCGTGTCAACCGACGCCCGAGGTGAAGGTCTGCGTTCCTTCGAGGGATAATCTCCTCTGCAGCGTCGACGCCCTCAAGATGCCCCGCTTGTTCGGCAGCCCGGATGGCAAATGCTTCCACAAAGGTCTCGCTGAAATCATGCCAAGCCGGACCATCGAACACGTCCGCTCCGTCCACGGATGACTCCCATGCATCAACCGCAACAGGAAGAAGGCCTTCGTGGCGTTCTGCAATGAACCTCAGAAGTTCCGCTCGAGCGGCATCGGCGACCAACGGTCCGACGAACGTGAGCGGTGCGCTGGGCTTCCATCCGCTGCCGTGAATGCGTGGAAGGTCGCCTTGGGCCATGCGCTCACCAACACGGCCACGGAGCGCCGGGCTTCAAACCTCTCTGTGGACTAAGCCTTCTCTTCGGAGGGCCAGACATTGAGCACTTCTTCCGCAAACCCGGTGGCGTCCTCGAGCCGCGTCATCAACGTAAGGTCCGACACAGCACCTGGCCGACCAAGATCCCAGAGCAAATCCCGGATGTCCTCGATGCACAAACGAACGTACGCCAACGTCTCCTTGTCAACGGATTGAATCCCTTCGTTTTCAGCCTCGGTCACCGTCGGTGGAGTCTCGTTGAGCACCTCTTCCAAGGCCTGCTCCACCTCGGTGGCGATTTGGTCGGCTTGACGTTGAAGCGCATCTTGCATGCCCCCACTGTCAAGCTTGGCTCCGCGCTTTTGAGCATCGCCAGACGTTTCTGCCGAGCCCAAGGTTGCAGACTTCGTCAGGTCATCGATCGAAGGACCCGCAGGAGCTTGGGCCCCATGGCCTGACCCTTCTGATTCAACGGTGTCCTCGTTGGCTTCCACCAAACGTGCCATGGTTCTGCGGACCAGTTCGACCAGCCCCTCAGGGTCCTCGTCCAAACCCACCGCTTCGGGCATCACGTCCCGAAGCAGGTCTGCATTGAGGCGGTCGGAACCGAGCAGCCCACGCAGCACGGGCATGGCCCACGACCCGTCGTCCATTGCAGGGAGCGGTGCCGCAAATCCAGAGGGGAAGCCGCCACCGCCCATGCCTTGCATGGGAACGTTGGCGGGTGGCGCCACGGTGCGCTTCTCTGCGTGTGCACGCACCTGGGCGATGAGCCGCGACATGTCGATTGGCTTGCTCAGAACCTCAGCGATGCCTGAGCGAGCGGCGTTGATCATGGCCTCTTGCGAGGTGTCGCGAGACAGAAGAAGCACACGTGTACGAGCACCAACAGAAGGGTTCGAAACTACGGCTTGCGCTGCATCAAGGGCGTCGCCTTGGGGCCATGTTTCCTCGAGAAGCAGGACCTCTGGTGTGGTCGCAACCGCCGTACCCACAGCTTGCCTGAGGTTGCTCACGCGCGTGATCTGAAACCCCTCGCGCTCGAGGGTGTTGGCCAACAACGAGCGCCGGCCTTCGTTGGCGTCCGCGACGATGACGTGCGCCATGACCTTCCCCACCGGAGGAGCGGGCGGTGGCGGACTTCAACCTCTTCCTTCCCAACAGGCGAAGAAAGGGCTTCCATAGCGGCTCATCCAACGCGGATGTCCTCTGGGGCATGAGCATACCAGCCAAGGATGCCGTCTTCGAGGTTGTACAGGCGTGAGCCATCGATGCCTGCTTCCATCAGCGCCATGGCCGCCATCATGGATCGCATGCCCGATTTACAATGGATGAGGATGTCGCCGCTCTCTGGAAGGTCCGCCATCACGTCCAGCACCTGTGCGTGCGGCACGATGATGTTGCAGCTGTGAGCAGCCATCGAGGCGTACTCCTGCGATGAGCGAACGTCGAGGACGAAGGGATTCCATCCGTCTGCACGCCGTTGCAGGAACGCGGCCGAATCAATCTGATGGAACATCTGACTCCCCGTGGCTGCGTCCGTTCCTTGAAGTTGGCGCCCGAGGTTGCACGCAGGGTCGGCCTGCCAAAGCGCACGGGCGTTGGAGAGATCCGTGGGGCTCATACGCCCTTCCAAGCGGTGGAAACGGAGATGCCGAGTGTCCATGCTTTGCACGTCCACCAAGGTCAGACGCCCCCTTGCAGGCTCGATCCGACCCAAAAGCACCTCTACGGAGAGGGCTGCCTGCATGGTGCCGAGCACGCCTGGAACCGCTCCAAGCACGCCCACTTCGTCGCATGCTTGGACGGAACCAGGCGGCGGAGGTTCTGGATGGAGATCCCTGTACGACGGTCCCGCCTCCGGTTCAAAGTACGCCAAACGGCCCTCGAAACGATGCACTGAGGCATGAATCCACGGCACACCGAGCAAGGCGCATGCGTCGTCAATGAGGTACCGTGCGGGGATGAGATCCGTTCCGTCGACCACAAGGTCGTGCCCCGAGAGCAGACTCAACGCATTGTCTGGATTCAACCGTTCCACATGAACAACGACGTCCACATTTGGATCCAAATCCAACAAGCGCTCACATGCGACTTCGGCCTTTGGCCGCCCGACGTCTTGAGTTCTGTAGATGACCTGACGCTGAAGGTTTGACAGATTGACGACGTCGTCGTCGATGACGGTGAGACGCCCAACGCCGGCTGCTGCAAGGTACAGCAGGACAGGGCTGCCAAGGCCGCCTGCCCCCACCACGGCCACAGAGGATGCACCAAGGGCGGCTTGCCCCTGCTGGCCTATCTCCTCCAAACGAAGATGCCTCGCGTGACGGACGGCGTCCACGCCGCGCGAAGGCCCTTGGGCATGTTCAGTCATGTTGTGCCTCAAGCCAACGCTCCGCGTCAATGGCCGCTTGACAGCCCATCCCGGCCGCCGTGATGGCTTGCCGGTACCGTGTGTCGACCACGTCGCCTGCAGCAAACACGCCAGGAACGCTGGTCATGGTGTGCTCATGGTGGAGGATGTAGCCTTCATCATCGGTTTCGATTTGTCCGCCGAGGAAGGCCGTGATGGGTTTGTGACCGATCGCGATGAATGCCCCAGTGCACGCAATTTCCTCTTCCGAACCGTCGCGTGGGTCCACCAAGACAGCCCCGCTGAGACCCTTGTCGTCCGAGAGCCAGCGGCTAACTTGGCGGAAGGTTTTGATTTCGATCTTGGGGTGGGCCGCGGCGCGATCGTACATCACCTGAGACGCGCGGAACACGTCTCGACGGTGGATGAGGGTCACCTT
>CEWG01219070.1_pt1 | contig 10348 bp, 11 predicted proteins | sample 361411 | NCBI WGS metagenome assembly CEWG01 (sample SAMEA2622173, study PRJEB7988) | marine metagenome | biome: marine biome (ENVO:00000447); feature: surface water layer (ENVO:00002042); material: "saline water (ENVO:00002010), including plankton (ENVO:xxxxxxxx)" | depth 5 m | reverse complement strand
TTTACCCTCTATAACTACAGACAAACCATTATTAGAATAATTATCAGAAAATTTGATACCCCAAGAATTTAAAGTATTCTTGATGTACCTGGAAGTTTCAAATTCTTCAAAAGATAGCTCAGGGTTCATATGAAGGTATCTTCTTATTTCAACAACTTCATCAAAAACATCGCTACTTAATTTTTTAATCAGTTCAATCATATAATCAAAAATATATCTCATTACAAATATAAATAACTTATATCTTTGCTTAAATTATTAAAATGCAGATCCAAGTCTTTACATTCAACCAATTTTTTGAAAATACAATAATTGTCTTTGACAAAACAAAAGAATGTGTCATAATTGATCCTGGTTGCTACACAATAAGTGAAAAAGATACACTCCAAAAATATATTTCAATTAATAAGCTTATTCCAGTAAAACTAATTAATACTCATTGTCATATTGATCATATTTTAGGAAATAATTTTATTGCTAAAACATATGATCTCGAGCTTGAAATGAATGCAAACGACATGGAATTAATTAAAAGTTCTAATGAAATTGCACAACTATATGGATTTACTGATTATGAAATGTCACCTCTTCCTAAAAAATTTTTAAATGAAGGAGATACATTAGAATTTGGCAACTCACAATTTAAAATCTTGTTCACCCCAGGACATGCACCAGGTCACATATCTCTTTATTCAGAAAAAGATGGTTTACTTATTTCAGGAGATGTTTTATTTAACAATAGCATTGGTAGAACTGATCTTCCTGGAGGCAACTATGATTTATTAATTGAAAGCATTAAAAATAAAATTTTAACTCTTAACGATAATACTATTGTTTATTGTGGGCATGGACCAAGCACTACAATTGGCAATGAGAGATTAAATAACCCTTTTTTGAAATAATTTAAAATGTCTCCTCAACCTGCATGACTGTTCTAAAGGTTGGTGCACTTGCAGAAAATTTAGAATTGTACTCTTCTCTAAACCTATTTGAGAACTTGGTTTCATATTTTTGTAAATCAGCAAGATTTTTTAACTTATAAGCTACAGCATAAGTTGTCCCAGTATCAGAATTTGTTATGACTCTGTTTATACTAGCGGAAACAAATAAATTTGTTGACAACAAATCAGGAATATGTTTTTCTTTCATCCAGTTTAACCAAGTATCATGAATTTCATCACTTACATTTATTGTTACATTATATATTATCATAAATCATTTTTTATTTTATCTCCTCTAATTTCACGATACCTTTTTCTGGACTGTACGGCATATATACTTCCCTCGTGATTTAATATAATTTGCTGATAGTATGAGCTAGCTTTTTGCTTATTTTTTAAATCGTAATCATAAATTTTAGCTGTAATAAATAAAGCATCATCAATTAGAATTTCATATGAATAGTCTTTTATAATATTTTCTAACATTTTCAAAGCTAAATCATACTTTTTGTTTTCATAATAAATTTGATGTTTTCTATAATAAATTTCATCAGACAGATCGTGACCTTTAAATTGATTTAATATTGAATCATAGACAATATTTGCTTGATCATATTTTTTTTGAAATGACAACAAATCAGCTCTAGCAAACATCACCATTGGGGCATCAATAGTATCTAAATTATAATTATCAGAAATCAACAGAGATAAGTCCATAGCATCATTTGAAATCAACTTCGATGTGGAAGATTTTAAAACATCTAACTGAGCTTGAGCCCAATTAAAATCTCCTTGATAATATGCAATTTTTGCTCTTTTAAATTTTGCTTTGTGACCTATAGGATTTTCTTTAAAATCTTTTTCTACTTGGGAGTAATATAAAAGAGCATCCCATATTTTTTCAGACAATAATAAGATATCAGCATATTGTATTTTACACTCAGCTAAATCAGTAGGGGTAATACCTGAGATTTTCATTGTTTCCTCCAACAATATTCTTGAATTATCTATTTCATTTAAATAAAAAGCCTTAAAATGTGCATAATTAGACAACAAAATAACACTGTATGAATTTTTACCTACCTCTTCTATAACTAATTTATATAAATTGTCAATTTTATATAAATCTTCTCCTACTTTATTATAGATTTTAGTGAGAGCAAAAAGTTTATTATTATATGCTTTTATATATAATTCTGAATTAAATCCTCTTGAAATAATATAATCTAGTCCTTCAATTGCAAGTTCATATTTTTGTAAATCAAGAAGAGTTTCTGCTATCTCATAAATTTTATCAATTGAATTATTTGTTCTTCGATCAATTGAAATAACATGGCTTAATGCCATTTTATATTTTTTATTTTGCATGAATAACCAAACAAGCATTTCATTAAAATCATATCTTTCTGGATACAACTTTATGATATTTAAAAGAGCTCTTTTTACAATTAAATAATTTGTATTATTTGAGATACCGTTATTATCAACAAATCTTTGTATGGTACTAAATACAATTTTTTTTTGGTTTGGATTTTTTAGTAAGTAGTCTATATTTTTTTCAATCATTAAATCATCATTTCCCATAAGACCATATAATTGAGCCTTTTGTAAATTATAATCTGTTTTATTCTCTGATGACTTGTCATATATTTCCAAGGAAATAGAATATAATTCAAAAAATTGAAATCTATTAGCAACTTGTATTGTTTGTGAATTTCTTTTATTAATTAATCTATGTAGTTTTTTTAAATTAAATGAATATTGATTTTTTTTATTCAATTTAAATTGAGCAATGATTATATCAGCTAAAAAATTTAATCTTGTATTATTCTTTGAGAATTGCTTTTTAGCGATTTTCTCTGCTTGGGAAAGTTTGTTACTAAAAATTAATGAATTAAAATAGGGACTATATGTATTTAAATAAAAATTTTTTTTGTTTATCTCTTCATATAAGACAATTGCTTTTTCATAATCTCCATCCAAATAGTATTGATAAGCAAGTCTTTGATTGTTATTTTGAGCAAAACTTGATAATGCAAAAAATAGTAAAACTATAACTCTCATTTACTTGATATACTCAAAACCTGAGTATGAATGCAAAACATCAGGCAATCTAATACCACTATCAGATTGATTATTTTCTAAAATTGCAGCGTATATTCTTGGAAGCGCCAACGCACTTCCATTGAGAGTATGGCATAATTTAGATTTTCCATCAGTATCCTTAAACCTTAATTTTAATCTGTTTGATTGAAACGACTCAAAATTAGAAACAGAGCTAACTTCAAGCCATCGGTCTTGAGCGGCTGAATATACCTCAAAATCATATGTTAATGATGATGTAAAACTTAAATCTCCACCACAAAGTTTGACTATTCTGAAGGGAAGCTCAAGTTTCTTCAATATGGATGACACATGTTTTACCATTTTATCCAAAGTATTATATGAATTTTCAGGGTGTTCAATTTGAACAATTTCGACTTTATCAAACTGATGTAATCTATTTAATCCTCTTACATCTTTACCGTATGAGCCTGCCTCTCTTCTAAAACATGGTGTATATGCAGTACATTTTATAGGAAAGTCTTTAATTATAGTATTTCTAAAAAAATTTGTAACTGGAACTTCAGCGGTAGGGATTAAATATAAGTTATCAGATTGAATATGATACATTTGCCCCTCTTTATCTGGCAAAGCTCCGGTCCCAAACATTGAATCAGAATTTACAACAGATGGTGGTAAAAATTCTTCATATCCGGCATTTATATTTTCATCTAGAAAAAATGAAATTAAAGCTCTTTGCAACTTCGCTCCTTTTCCTGTAAAGACAGGAAATCCAGATCCAGTAATTTTGTTGCCTAACTTAAAATCTATTAATTTATATTTTTCAGCAATTTCCCAATGGCATAATGCGTTTTTTTCTAAAATAGGTTTTGTTCCATATTCATCCAATATTTCATTATCCATCTCTGAATTACCATTTGGGACTGAGTCATGAGGAACATTTGGAATTTGAACTAAAATATTAAAAATATCATCCTCTATTTTGTGTAATGATGAAAGAAGTTTCTGAGATTCTTTTTTTAAATTAGATGAAGACTGCTTTAATTCATTTGCCTGATCAATTTTACCAGATTTGAAAAACTGACCTATCTGCTTTGCTATTTTATTTTGTTCAGATAGCAATTCATCTGACTTTTGTTGAATAGTTTTTCTTTCATCATCCTTGCTAATGGCAGAACTAACTAGAGCATGAGCATCAAAATTTTTAATTTTTAGTTTTTGAACTATTTGGTCTTTATTTTTTCTTAAATCTAGTAAATGTAGCATGCAATTTATTTTAAACAAAATTAAAAAAAAAACTCTTGATTACTCAAGAGTTTTTAAACTTCAAAGTAAATAGATTTTTTATGATTCAACTGAGACGTAAGATTTATTATTGCGTTTTTTAACGAATTTGACAATGCCATCAGTTAATGCAAAAAGAGTATGATCCTTACCTATGCCAACATTTTTTCCAGGATTGTGAACAGTTCCTCTTTGTCTGACAATGATATTGCCTGCTATTACTGATTGATTTCCAAATATTTTAACTCCAAGCCTATTACTTCTAGAATCTCTACCATTTTTTGTACTACCTGCCCCTTTTTTATGTGCCATAATTCAAATTACTTTTTTACAGATTTTTTTGCTGTTGATTTTTTCTTTGCAGTTGAAACTTTTTTCTTGGTAGCAGTAGTTTCTTTAACTGAATCAGTTTTTTTTGTTGACTTTTTTGCTGCTTTTCCAATACTATCTATCTCAATTTTTGTTAGATACTGCCTGTGTCCATTCTTAACTTTGTACCCCTTTCTTCTTTTTTTCTTAAAAACTGTTACTTTATCTCCCTTTAAATGTTCTAATATTTTAGCCGACACAGAAACTCCTTCTAATATTGGTTTGCCAATATTAATTTTTCCTTTATCGTCAGTCAACAAAACTTTATCAAAAGATATTTTTGATCCTTCTTTTGCATCCAAACGATGAACAAAAATTTTTTGATCTTTTTCAACTTTGAACTGTTGCCCGGCTATATCAACTATTGCATACATACCTCAAATCTTTAAAAATGGTCTGCAAAAGTAACAAATCATCCTAAAAACCACAATTTTTTTGATTTTTTATTACTATTGTGACTGATATTTTACTTTTTGTTAAATCAAAACTGATATTTAGTTAGACAAAATTAGCCTTATATTTGTAAAATTATGATGACTAGATTTTTTATTTTTTTTATCTCACTTTTTTTTGTTCACTTGTCTTCTGCTCAAGAGAGGTGTTCAACAGAAGAATATGTTAATGTATTATACAGTAAATTTCCGCAATACAAACAACAAAGAGAAAGAGTAAATTTTGAAACTAAGAAATGGATTGAATCTTATTACATTCAAAATTCAAAGGCCATCATTACCATACCGGTTGTTGTGCACGTTGTTTGGAATACTAACACAGAAAACATTTCAGATCAACAAATTTTATCTCAAATTGATGTTTTAAATGCTGACTATAGAAGAACAAATATTGATGCTATTATGACACCATCTATTTGGCAAGGAATTGCTGCTGATACAGAAATTGAATTTTGTTTGGCCAGTATTGATCCGAACGGAGCATTTACAAATGGAATAACTCGAACTCAAACAAACCAAACTTCTTTTTCACTTTCTTCCAATAGTGTAAAGTCAAGTTCTTCTGGAGGTAAAGATCCTTGGGACCAAAACAAATACCTAAATATTTGGGTTTGTGATTTATCGGGTGGTATTTTGGGATATGCCACCCCTCCATCAAATTTTAACAATCCAAATGATGGTGTAGTTGTTGGATACAGATACTTTGGAACATTGGGAACGGTTCAAGGCCCTTACAATAAAGGGAGAACATGTACTCATGAGGTAGGTCATTGGCTAAATTTAGATCATACTTGGGGAAGTGGCACCTGCGGAAATGACAACGTAAATGACACCCCATTACAAGAAGAAGCAAATTACAGTTGTCCAGCATTTCCTCACAATACTAATAGTTGCGGAACATCAAATACTAATGGAGATATGTTTATGAACTATATGGATTACACTAATGACGGGTGTATGAATCTTTTTACTCAAGGTCAAAAAGCACGCATGGTCGCAGCTATCAATCTTTACAGACCAAATCTTCTTAATCACAATTTATGTACCACAACACCACCACCAACATCATGGAATTGTATTAATGGTAATTGTGTAGACCCATTAAATGGAAACGGCACATATACTGATCTCAATATGTGTCAAGCAAATTGCTTTTGTGCTGCAACTAATCCTCCAATCTACGAAAGTTTTCAAAGTGGAATCCCTAGCTGGACTATAATTAACAATGACGGCAGTGACAGCTGGGAGTGGACAAATAATGCGGGTTTTAATAGTAGTTCTTCAATTTACATAAACAACGCAGAGTATCCTGCAAATGGAGAATATGATGACTTCATTCTACCAACTGTGGATTTAACTTCATACTCAAGTATTTATCTCACATTTGATTATGCATATAGCTTATGGACAAATCCCGCATCACCACAGAATTGGTCTGATACTTTAATAATTTATGTTTCAGACGATTGTGGCAACACTTGGCAAAATGTTTGGGAAAAGGCTGGCTTAAATCTTACAACTACAACTCCCGCATATAATCCATTTAACTGGTTTCCATCTACAAATAATGACTGGAAGTCAGTTGTTATAGATTTATCACAATTTACAAATCAAGATGATTTTGCAATCAAATTTAGAAACGTTAATCAATATGAGAATAATCTTTTTATTGACAATATAAATTTATGGGATAACAATACTTCTACAGCAATAGAAAATTTCAATGATAAAAAATTATTAAAAGTTGTTGATATACTCGGAAGAGAAAATTCAACAAAATCGAATTCTGTTTATTTATATTTGTATGATGATAATTCTGTTGAAAAGAAAGTAATTATTGATTAATTCCACCTAAAAGTTTCAATTAAATAGCGAATATCATCTTTAACAAAATTGTTTATCGGAATTATTGAATCATTAATTTCAGTATTAAAGTAAAAAGATCCTCTAAAAAAATTTTCTAGGCTGTCAGTCAAATAAAATTGTGTTGATGTGGCTGTAACACCCTCATAATCATAAAGCATGCCATAAATTTTATTCTTATCATCAATATACACTTGTTCACTTATTGCATCAGCCTGAATATTGTGTTTAAATGCCAATGATCTTGATTGCTCAATGTGAGAAAATAAGTCATCCTCCAATTTGAAATATGTTGTATGCAATTTACCAGAAAAAATTTCGAAATTCACATTAATAAATTTTGATTTCTTATCAATCTCAATTTTTGAATATGTCGGATATTTGAAAAGATAGGATATATTCTCAAATTTATTATATTCTTTTTCTGGAAAGTCGAGTTTAAAATATGCTCTTGGTTTTGGTGTATAGTTGCTTGAGCAGGAAATTAAAAAAATTAAAATAAAACTATATCTCATTTATTGTAACTTTTATTCTTTTTATTCTTCTTAAGTCAACTGACTCAATTGTAAAGACAAAATTTTTAATATTTATTTTATCCCCAATTTTTGGAATTTTACCTTCATGTTCAAGTATTAGACCAGCTAGGGAATCAGATTCTCCCTTTAAATCATTAAGCGTATCTAAGTCACGTCCTGTAATTTTTAAGAAGTCAATTAATAAAATCTTTCCTTCAAAGATATAATTATGTTCATCTAACTTTGAATATATGTTATTGTCTTCATCATCAAATTCGTCATTAATTTCACCAACAATTTCTTCTAAAACATCTTCTAAAGTTACAATTCCAGAAGACCCTCCATACTCATCTACAACAATCGCAATATGATTTTTTTTTGCTTGAAATTCTTTTAGCAAGTCATTTATCATTTTATTTTCCGGAACAAAAAATGGTACTCGACAAAGGTCAATCCATTTAAATTTATTATTTTTTGACAAATGGGGTATTAAATCTTTTATATTAAGTATACCTAAAATATTATCAAATTGCCCATCATAAACAGGTATTCTTGAATAACCAGAGGAAGAAATTATTTTTAATAAATCAAAGTAATTGGTGTTTTTATCAACCGCCACAACGTCAACTCTGGATTTCATAATTTCTTTAACATCAGTATTTCCAAATTCAACAATACTTTTAAGTATCATTTCTTCTTTTCCATCATGATCTGGACCTGTAAGATCTAATGCCTTGGAAATTTCGTCTATGTTAACATTTGAATCTTTCTTTTTTAATTTTTTTTCAATAATTGTCGTAAAATATAACAGAACAATACTGAATGGGTAAAATATTTTTCTCAAAAAAATCAAGGGTTTCGCCATCCACATGCTAAACTTAACTGCGTTCTGATTGGCATAGACTTTTGGAGTGATCTCACCAAAGAGTATTAGCAGCGATGTTACAATTATAACTTGAAAAATAAATTGAAATATAGATCCTTCTGGAAACTTGAACGATATACTTGTGAGGTATGTAGTAAATATAACAATAGCTATATAAATGAAGTTTTTAGCAATTAAAATGGTAGCCAATAATGAATTTGGATTTTTTATTAGTTTGTAAATTAATTTATTTTTTTCATTTTTCTCTTTTAATTTTTTAAGGTCAGACATATTTAAACAGAAGTAGGATATTTCTGCTCCAGAAACAAAGGCAGAAAAGACAAGCAATATGATTATCACAAAAAGAATAAGGAAATTTTCTAGATGAAAAAAGTTTACTTCAATTTGAGTGAAAATATTTAAAAGTATGGGGAGGGGATCTTCTTTCAAATGTTTAAAATTAATTAAAATGGAAGATCATCTTCAGAGGATTTTTCAATAGAGTTTTCTTGACTGTTAGATTTTCCAAGCATAGTTAATTTGTCAGCAAGCACTTCTGTTTTATATCTGTTATTTTCATCCTTGTCAACCCATTTATTTGTTTTAAGCTTTCCTTCTATGTAGACACTTGAGCCTTTCTTTAAAAATTTTTCAGCAACTTCAGCAAGTCCTCGCCATAAAACAACATCGTGCCATTCGGTTTGAGTTATCCGTTCACCTTCTTTATTTTTATAGCTTTCACTAGTAGCCAATGAAATATTAGCAACAACAACTCCATTATCTAAATACCTAACTTCGGGATCTTTACCCAAATTACCGATTAAAATGACCTTATTAACTCCTGACATAAAATTTAGATGATAACAAATTTAAAAAAAAACTAACAAACTAAATTTTTAAGTAAATATTTATCAATCAATCTTGATACCGGAAGGTCATTTATTTGTGAAAAACTTACTTTCTTTAAAGATGTTGATAATTTTGAATTGCAATTAATATGAATAAATTTAACATGTAATTTTTGATGTGATAATTTGTGTATAATAAGTGGAGATATTTTATTTACGACAAATACTTTTTTACTAAAAAAAGATTGAAATTCTTTACTAATAACGACTTGGTTATTTGTTTTCATACTTGAAAACTCAATTAGTGGAAATTCATATAGACCTGACCAGATACCCTGTTTCTTTTTAACAAAATATATTGAATCTGTATTTTCAATAACTAAATAAAATAAATACCTGTCTCTAACTTTTGTCTTTGAGGATTTTTTTGGTAAACTCTCAACTAGAGATTGCTTTTTTGCAAAGCATGAATCTTTTAAAACACAATCAAAACATGCAGGTTTTCTTGGGGTGCAAACTAAGGCTCCAAATTCCATAATTGCCTGATTGTAAGCGTAAGCATTTTCTCTAGGTAATTTTAAATTAGCTAGTTCTTGAAATTCTTTTTTTCCTTTTCCAGTATCAAAAAAAGTGTCTAAACCAAAGACTCTCGACAATACTCTTATAACATTCCCATCCAAAACAGCATAATTTAAATTAAATGCAAAAGATGAAATAGCAGCAGCTGTATATGTTCCAACTCCTTTTAAGGAAAGTATATCATTATAATTGTTTGGAAATACACCATTAAACTCATTACAAATTATTTTTGCAGTATATTGTAAGTTTCTGGCTCTAGAGTAGTATCCTAAACCTTGCCATGCCTTCAGAACTTTGTCTTCAGGTGCATTAGCTAGATGATAAACAGTTGGGAATTCATTTATGAATAAATTGTAATAAGGCAGTCCTTGCTGTACTTTAGTTTGTTGTAAAATAATTTCAGATAACCATATTTTATATGGGTCACGAGTATTTCTCCAAGGAAGATCTCTTTTATTTTTACTATACCAAGATATCAATTCTTCAGAAAAACTCATATTATTCAAAACAGGAAACTTCAGTTAACAATAGATAAAATTTTGATATATTTGCAACCAAATTTACTAAA
>CEWG01102744.1_pt1 | contig 10352 bp, 11 predicted proteins | sample 361411 | NCBI WGS metagenome assembly CEWG01 (sample SAMEA2622173, study PRJEB7988) | marine metagenome | biome: marine biome (ENVO:00000447); feature: surface water layer (ENVO:00002042); material: "saline water (ENVO:00002010), including plankton (ENVO:xxxxxxxx)" | depth 5 m | reverse complement strand
TCTTCTTCTTCTTCAGTTTCTTCTACTTCTTCTACCTCTACTTCCTCGTCTTCTACTTCTTCTTCCTCCTCACTTACGTAAAATGCTGGACCAGGAAAAGTATGATGACTCCACGTCCACGTATCTTCTACTAATTGTGTTTTTCGATTTTCCCAACAATTTACACAAGAATATAATTCTTGTTTCCTTCCACGTTTAAATAGATAATAATTTTCAAAACTTTTATCTTTACAACAAAGATCACAATTTGCAAATTTTTCTGTATTTCTATAATCAGGAATTATTATATGTTCTGATTCATTACCTTCTTCTTCTTCCCAATAACAGTTATTACAACGAAAGTTTTTGTTTATATCACCGTCTCGAATACTGTCTAATGTAATATTACATTCTATGCATTTATCGATTTCGTCTTCAGATTCGTTATCCATATCAACTGCTAACATACACATAGTTTTTTTACATACAATGCAATCAGGGTCATTATTAGTGGTTTTAATTCCACACTTATTACATTTATAGACTTGATAATACAGGTTATCATCTTCTTCATCATCTTCATCTCCTTCGTCTTCTTCTACAACACAGGGAGGATTGCAAGCACAATCTTTAGTGCATACAGTAGGACCTTTATCTTCGTCATATTTTTTATCACAATCCGTAAAAACAATATGTGGTGGAAAATGTTTTTTGATAACAGGTTCATCTAATTCATCATCTGTATTTTGAGTTTGTGTATTAATACAATCCGAGCAAATCCATTCATTCTTTTTACCATAATTACCACCAGAACCTTCGCATTTTTTGCATATATTATTTCTATCACATAAGAAACAATAATTATTTGTAAAAGTCTCATCGCAATTAGTGCATGTAAAATCATCATCTGATTGTGGGTCATTATCTAATGATACAGTTTTTATATTATCATAAATTGGGTAATTTCCAAATGAATCAACCTTATTATCGTGGTCTGATGAATCAGATACAAGAGAATAAGTAATATTTTCATGATTAGTATCAGTTAAATCAATAATTTCGACATCAATACCAGGTTCTTTTTTAATATGGACATTTTTGTATGATTTATTACAACAACTACCCTGATTACAATCTTTACGAAATTCAGGCAAGGAATAAATTAAATTTTTAAGAGAAGCATTTTCTTTTTTTAATTTTTCATTTTTCTTTAATAATTTTTGAACAATAGGCAAATCCTTGAGAGCGTTATAATTTGATTTATACTTATTCATTTTAAACTAAATTTGATTATATATTTATATAAAATTAATAATCAATTTTATATAACTAAAATAATATCTTTATATAATTTTATGCCATTCAATTGGAAATAAATCAATAGTATTATTCTTCATAGCAGGTCCAAACCAATTGTCTGGATAACAAACATATTTATCGGGATAGTTATTCATAAATGCAGACCACCAACTAAAAGAACTATTGGCAATAATATTAGAATTACAACAAGACATTAATAGCATTTGTTTCCAATCAGGAATATTATCATCAGCTTTAATAAATGAAATATTAGAAAAGTTGTTTTTTAATTTATTAATAATTTCATTAACAGTATCATTATCTTCTTTTTCACAAAAATATATAACTTTATAATTAGTATCTTTTATATTAGAAGTGATATGTTGCATAGATTTAAGATAATATTCATAAGGTTGAATAGGGTGATATTGTTGCTTGGTTTTATAATCACCTAATCGAAAATGCATACTAATATTATACTGTGTAGATAATATAGAATTAAATTCAGTGCAAATATCACTGCGTTGTGTATCGAGTTTAATTAAATCTTTAATAGCATTCCAATTATCAATAAAGTATTTATAACTTTGAAAATATCCAAATAATTTAATATAGGGAATTTGTGGGTCATGTGGAATTTCATTAAATTGAAAACTTCGTTCTTGATATATCGGAAATTTATGTAAATAATTACCAATTAATTGATTTTTAGGATTATTAGTAGTATATTCAATAAGATTAGATAAGAATGATTTCCAAAAAGTATTTCGAGTAATTCCAGTATGTAATTGTTCAGAGTATTCAAAAATAAATTTACGTTCACGTTTGATGGAATACGAAATTACAGCAAAAATTTGGAAAAGTTGATTTCCTAATCCACCCATTAAATTACAAGTAGCAAAAGACATTTTATAAATATAGTTTTGTAATAGAACTATATTTATATGGTTTCATTAATGTATGTTAAAATCCGAAGTTTTCTTTCATGATTTCATTCTTGGTAGGACCTTTAGTTTTTTCACTTTGACGTTTTACCTTATAACCAGAAGATTTTTGTTTAGAATTATATTTATCAGTATTTTCGTCCATATCTTCGTGTAATTCTGGTAATATTCGTGTAAGAGGTTTTTCAAGAACTAATAACATATGTTCGGATTTCATTAATTTACGATACTCTTGAATAGATAAATTACCAAAGAATTTATCCAATAAATAATAAGGGTTAGGAGCAGGTTTGATATTTTTATTAAAGTTATATACTTTACCGTATATTTTATTTAATAATTGATATCTTTCAAATTTTGCAGAATCATCTACATTTTCTTTCATTAAATATGCAACAGCACATTCTGGACGACAAAACGAACCATAGCCTATAATATTTCCTTCCAATTCATATTTTGGAATATAACATGTTGGATTATCATATTCATATGTGCACCAGAAACAAGCCGATTTTTTATCGGGGTTAGAATCTTTATACAATTGAATTTTTAATTCTTTTAATTTAGAATTAATATCTTTCATACTAATATCATTATCTTCGTCATCATTGGTTTTATTTTCATTATGAATAGTGTCTTTACACTTATTACATAAAATATTCGTAGTAATTGGTTCTTGTTTAACTTCATAAGCAAAACCTGTATTAATATTCTCATTATTATAGTTAAAAAATTTTTGTTCAGGTTGTTCATATGTCATAATATTAGGGGGGATAGTAGGCGTATATACTAATGGATTATTAATAGAATTATTATTTTGATTCTCAATATCTTGCAATGAGCATTTTAAATGCAAAATAATGTTTGATAAATGAGAATTATCATCATTGGACTCAATTGGTTTTATAATTAATTTACCACCTTTAGGTTTTCTACCACGTTTTTTAGGAACGGTAGGTTCAGTGTTCTCTACAGGTTTTGGGTTTGCTTCAAGCTCACTTTTCTTCTTACGTCCTCTTTTCTTTTTAACGACCTCATTTGTGATTGTAGTTGTATCGGCGAATGACTCGGAACTCATTACTTATTGTATTTGAAAATGTAAAATATTTATATCGTTTAATAAATGTTTTTAATGATTTAATACGGTAGCCATTCCAACATATATGGCGTTTCCAATGTGCCATATATTTCTGTTATAATGATTCCAATCAAGGGTCTTATAATAATCATAAAAACCATATCCAGCAACAGTCATTGGAACTATAGCCATAGGTCTATCATAAACCGTTTTCATAAAACCAATCCCATATACCAGTTTTTTAATTATTTCAGAGTCAGCAGTTAATTTAGTAGAAATATAAAATAATACTATACCAGTATTCATTTGATTAAAATAATTTGTAAAAAATCTATAAGATAATAATGAATTAATCGTTGAAATAATGCCAATACCATCAATACATTCTATAATTTTTTTAAAAAGAAGATTATTAGGAATATTATGTTTATGATATAAATCCAAAATATGATATTGAGAACTACATAAAGAAAGTAATTTTAATTTAAATTGTATATGTAAAGGAACATCATAAAAATATGGTATTCCCGAAAATAAATAGGATGAAAATCCATGAGAAAAAAGATATATATTCATTTAATAATATAAATTTATAATATTTTATATTATTATAATATAATATAAGTTAATAATATAAATGACTGCAGAAGTGAAAATTGCAATAAAGCCACCAAGTCCCAAAAATAAATATGTGATTCCACCATATCAAATAGATAATCGTTTACTTCATAAACCATGTTTCAATACTACTCATATAAATGAATATACGATATTTAATCAGTATAAATATGCAAATGTAAAATCAAAATATAAACAGCAATAATTATATTTTATAACATTTTCTGCATAATGGGACGTAATTGAGAGAACCTATAACCACCTGACCAGCCTCTTGTGAAGTTCTATGTGAAAAGATAGCATCAGCACTACAAGAATGACAGTTAGAATGCAGTTTTGTAACATTATCACAAAAAGGTATTAAATCAAGAAGGTTTCCAAACTTATTTCTTTCAAAATCACCATCCAATCCACAAATATATACTTTTTTATCCATTACTTCAACTAATTTTTTAACAGATGAAACAATATCTTGAAAGAACTGACCTTCATTAATAAGGATTATATCAGCATTTACTATATCTGAAGTATCTAATAGTGATGTTATATTTTCACTAAATACACAAGGAATTTTTATTTTATCATGTGTAGATAACATTTTATCATCATATCTTGTATCTAATGTATAATTAATAGCAATTACATTTTGTTTAGTATGTTTATATTTATTATAAATTTCTACTAACCTGGTAGTTTTACCAGAAAACATAGGTCCCAAAATGATTTCTAAAAATCCACACATATTCTATAATATAAGTAAGTAATATAATTATTAATTAATTCAATTTTATTATAAATAATATTTTATAATAAAAATATAGATAAATAAATATAAAAGTAATTAATGCAACAGTCAAACAATAATATACCTTGGGTAGAAAAGTATCGTCCAACAAATTTTGAAAATATAGTATTAGACAAATTAAATAGACAAATATTTACAAATATTTTAGAAAATGAATACTTTCCAAATTTGTTATTTTATGGTCCACCTGGAACAGGTAAAACAACAACTATAATAAATTTAATAAATGAATATAATAAAAAGTATACAACAAATAGTAAGGGTTCAGTGATTCATTTAAATGCATCAGACGAAAGAGGTATTGATATAATTAGAAATCAGATTTTACAATTTGTAAGAACAAATAATTTTTTTGAAAATTGTACAAAGTTTGTAATATTAGATGAGGTAGATTATATGACAAAAAATGCACAACAAGCATTGAAATATTTATTACAATCATCAAATTATAATGTTAGATTTTGTTTAATATGCAATTATATTAGTAAAATAGATGAATCATTAAAAAAAGAATTTATTTGTATAAGATTTAACCAATTACCAAAAAGAGATACATCTATATTTATTAAAGATATATGCAAGAATGAAAATTTAAATATGGATGATAAACAAATAAATAAATTATTGGAAGTATATAATTCTGATATACGAAGTATGATAAATTTTATTCAATTAAACCAAAATATATTACAAAATAAAGATTTTATACTATCAAATGAAGTATGGGATAAATTGCACACAATGATAAAAAATAAAGATAATTTGGATAATGTTATAATTTTTATACATGAAATTAGTTTAAAATATAATATAGATAAAAAAACAATTATCAAAAAATATATGAATTATATAATAAGATTATGTCCTGCTTATATTAATAACAATTTTTTGGTATTATGTGAAACAGTATTACATATAAATGAAACAAATATTCAAAATATATTAAAATATATGATTTTAAAGCTACAAGATATATATTCGATAAATAAATAATAAAATTGATTTAATAATATAAAGCTATTTATATCATTAAGTAAAAAATGAATTCTATAGATGATGAATGGAGTAGATATTTAAATGGAGATGATAATGGAACAGATATATTTAATGAAACAGATGAATCAAATATAAAAGAAGAATATACTGTGCCAAAATGTGAAGACTTATATATTTCAACTACGACAAAGGTATTATTTTTAAATACAACAGTAGATATAGACAATATATTTTGGAAATTACCAGTAGTAGAATATGGAATACCAACTAATGGTATTGTTAAAAAACAAATGAAGGTTGTTTCAAAAACTCCAGAAGAATATGAAGAGTATAAGAAAAAGATAGTAGATATAGATTATTATAAAGAACATATTATAAAACAAATTCATAACCCTTCTGCAAGAAGAATAAAGTTTAAAGATGAAAGAAAAATTACAGTAGGATTATCAAAAAAAGATATTATGAATTGTAGAGGGAAAGTGAAGAATGCTTTTTATAATTGTTTTGCCATTATTATACGATTTCTCTATGAAAATGTATATAAGGAAATTCACGTAAAAGTATTTAATACAGGAAAGTTAGAAATACCAGGTATATTAAATAATACCTTATTAGAAGAGGTAAAAGATTTAATAATGAATATATTAAAGCCATTAATAAATAATGATATTTGTTATATTGAAAGAGATATTGAAGAAAACGTATTAATTAACTCTAATTTTAATTGTGGATTTTATATTAATAGAGATAAGTTATATTCTATATTCAGAAATAAGTATCGTATAGAAACAGCATATGACCCTTGTAGTTATCCTGGTGTAAAATGTAAATTTTATTATAATAATCATAAAGAACATAATACTATTGAACAAAAAGGATTGATTGATGAAGAAGACCAAAATATGAAATTATCCGAACTCGATGATACACTAAAATACACAGAAATATCATTCATGATATTTAGAACAGGCAGTTGTTTAATTGTAGGTAATTGCACAGAAAAGACATTAAGGTTTGTGTATGAATTTATTAAAAATATATTATATATTGAATATAAAGATGTTTATGTATCAAGTGATGTTCAGCCAAGCAAAGAAAAGAAACAAAAATTAAGAAAAAAAACAATTAATATTACGAATGATTATTTTACAGAATTAACTTCATAATTCTATTGGTGTATATAACCATTTTACTAATCCTTTCATATCATTATTTTCAAATTTTGTATATAATGTTTTTTTCTCGATATAAAATTTCATTAATAAGGTTTCATCTTCATTATTTATATATGATTGATTTTTTTTTATTTCATATTCTAAAAGTTCATTTATTAAATTACTATACGTTTCATATTCCATAATTATTTTTTCTTGTATTAATTCTAAATATTGAATCGATACATCTGTATTAATGTATAACATAAATTTTTTTAATAGCCTTTTTGATAAACTGGTTCTATTTTGAAAAGTTAAATTTTGATTATTCCAGTTAAAAAATACATTTATTATTTTTAATAATTTATGCAACCATAGATTATAATTTTTATTATTTATTTCCGTAATTTCTTCTTCAAATGTCATAATATTTGTGATTGTATCGAATATTTTACTATCATCTCCACTATGTATTTCAAATAGTGTTTTTTTATATATAAATAATACAGCATCCGTTTGATTTAACGCATTTTGTAAATTTACATTATGTATTTGTTCCATATACTCAATATAATAAATATAAGTTCTTTGTGCATAATAGAATGCCTTTTCAATATTTTTTGTTTTTATTATAACATATTCAAATACACGATGTATGGAATTTATACCAATTACCATGCATATAGTAATATTAATATCTGGTATATGTATTAATATTTTTTCTAATTGAATTAAAAAATCTTCTATCACCGAATAATACTTTTCTATAATTCGCTTTTTTATATTAATATCGTCCCATAGTATTTTTTTGGGCATAATTATATAACTGCTACATATTATTATTTTTAGTAAAAAAATAATATATTTAATTAATAACTAATTTAAAGTTATCATCAAGAAATTATACATAATATGGATAATACCGATACTACTGTATTTAATGCTGGCAATACTACAAATAGTAATTCTTCTGGATATAGATTGCCTGATAATAAAACATTACAACATGCGTGCAAATTAGCTATAGTTGAAGATAAACCTGTTATGATGGATTATTGGACAAATTCATTAGAGAAAAATGTTCTAATTGGTGTTAAAGAAAGTCAAGAAAAACTTTTAGTAAAGAGTGAGGATGAATATACCAGTCCTATTTCAAAAATTTATAGAGTTGGCACTGAATATCTTATTATGACAGAAAATTCTATTTATATTGTAGATGTTGAAATTCCTACTAAACGCATTAGTGCTTAAATATAATAATATTCCTTTATTAATGTTATTATAAAATTTTTTCTATTTGTTCGCGTATTTCTTTATCTAATTTTTCTGGAAATTCTACATCGAAATGTATTATTAAATTTCCTACTCGGTTTTCTCGTTTTATTCCCATATTAGGTATGACTCTCTTAAATCCTGGCTTTATTACAGTTGTATTTTCTTTATTATTTAACGATAATCGTTTACCGTTTAGATATGTAAATTCTGCTACAAAACCACATAGAGATTCCTTTAATGAAACCTTCTTTTTCATAATTATATCTAAATCTTGTCTTATAAATTCTGTATTATTTTCTATTAATACAGTTATATTTATATTACTTACCATAGAGTTCAATATGTTCCCCTTTTCGTGTATTGTCATTACTTCATTATGATGTATACCTGAAGGTATATTTACATACATTTCTTCTTTTTCACGAGATACTTCATTATTTCTTTCTATTATTCTATCTATTTCTATTTCTACTACACACCCCGTAAATGCTTGCTCTAAACTTATTGATACATGTTTATTTATTATATCTGGCGTTCTATTATGATGAAATTGAGTTCTTATATTAAAATTCGCACCTGGCATTCCATTATGAAAAATTCTGACACCTGGCATTCCTGGCATTCCTTGCATATGATTAGCCATATTTTCCATTCCGCCCATTCCACCAAACATCATACTAAATATATTATTTATGTCGTTAAATTCATTCATATTGGGCATTTCATTCATGTTTATTCCTGTTTTTAATTCCATATCATATTTTTTTTTTGTATCTTCATTTTTTAGCACATCATATGCCCCCGCAATTTCTTGCATTTTGTTTACTGCATCAGACGAACTATTTCGGTCTGGATGATATTTTAATGATAATGAACGAAAAGCTTTTTTGATTTCCGTATCGGTTGCCGTTTCTGGTACACCTAACACTTGGTAGTGAGTTTTTGACATAATTATATAGTATTATATTTATTGGTTTATATAATATTTTTCATAAATGTTATATAAATATAATATCCTTATATTAATATTATGCCACAAGTATCTACTTTTATTACTAAATATAAACCTTATTATATTAAGGATTTTACTGACGATAAACATTTTTTAAATATTATTAATACTCTAATTAAATTAGATAATTTAAATGTTATTTTTGTTGGTAATTCAAGTTCTGGTAAAACTACATTACTTAATGGTGTTGCAAGAGAATATTATAACTTAAAAATAAATGAAAGTATACCCGAAAATAATACGTTATTTATTAATAATTTAAAAGAACAAGGTATTCAATATTTTCGTAATGAAATGAAGACATTTTGTCAATCGAGAAGTGCAATATATGGTAAAAAAAAATTAGTGCTAATTGATGACATCGATAGTATAAATGAACAAAGCCAGCAAGTATTTCGTAATTATATTGATAAATATTCTAAAAATATACAATTTATTGCTGTATGCACTAATGTTCAAAAAGTTATTGAAAGTATTCAGTCTCGATTACATATTATTAATATTCCAAGGCATACAGATGAATATATAATGAATACTATGAATAAAATTATACAAAATGAAAATATAATTATCAACGATGATATTAAGTCTTATATTTTAAAAATTTCAAATAACTATATTCGCATTATGATTAATTATCTGGAAAAAGTTTTCATATATGGAAATCAAATAACTATAGAACAATGTGAAAAATTATGCTCTACTATATCATTTCACCACTTTAATAAATATTATCAATATCTAAAAAATAATAATTTAAAAGATGCTATTACTATTTTATATGAAATTTATGATTATGGTTATTCTGTTATTGATATTTTAGACTATTTATTCTATTATACAAAAACTTGTAATGAATTAACTGAAAATATTAGATACGAAGTAGTTATTTTATTATGTAAATATATTACAGTATTTCATAATATTCATGAAGATTGCATTGAATTAGCATTAATAACTAATAATATTAATAATTTAATAAATAATAAATAATATGATTTATTTAGTAAAATTATTTATTATTTAATATGACCATTATGTATAAGATGGATTTCTTACTTAATACTTTTGGTCGCCGAAGAGGTTCAGTAAATAGAACATCTCAAAACAATTCTAATAGTGTATTTGAGAAAGCAAATAAAACAGCTGCTGAAAAGGCTGCTGCTGAAAAGGCTGCTGCTGAAAAGGCTGC
>CEWG01225020.1_pt1 | contig 10367 bp, 7 predicted proteins | sample 361411 | NCBI WGS metagenome assembly CEWG01 (sample SAMEA2622173, study PRJEB7988) | marine metagenome | biome: marine biome (ENVO:00000447); feature: surface water layer (ENVO:00002042); material: "saline water (ENVO:00002010), including plankton (ENVO:xxxxxxxx)" | depth 5 m | reverse complement strand
GTAGTGTCACGGTTGCCCAGCTGTTTGGTTACCTTTGTTAGTTTCTCCGATTTCCGCGAAAGAGAGATGTCTCTATTCGATAACTTATTCCTAATTTTAGAATACGAATCCTTAAATTTTACTAGCGCGACTTCACGATTTTTTATTAGCACTTTGTGCTTTTCCCGTTCTTCAACTAATTTATCCGCTACCGATAGTCTATTATGAGCCAATTTATTATACTTTTCAATTAACCCATTTTTATAACTGATTATCTCGAAAACCTTTCTGAAATCACCAACACCAATATTTCTAACCACACTTAATTTTTGAATAACATAACTACGATAGCCTTGATAAATTAATTTCCAGCTTTTATCTTTTTTTATATAACTATCAACGAATATCTTAACCTCCGGCCAAGCTTTATCATTGTAATTGTCTATAATGACGAATCCGCCTACCTTTACTAGACTAGCATAAAAAAACCAATCGTTACCTATTCCAAGAAAACTATGGTCACCATCTATGTACAATGAGGAAAACTCTTTGTTTCTAAACTTTTCAACTACTTTTTCTTCATTTGAATATCCTTTGACGATTTTTGTCCTCTCTAGAATACTAGCATCATATGATTGCAGATTAATTTTTAGATTTTTTAAATTTACCTTATAACCTGATATTGGATCATTCTCATCTCCATAGAACCCATTCAGCGGATCGATACAAATCTGTTTTCCTTTTCCACCTGTTGCTAGATCGCTTACAATTGCGGAACCTCCAAATAAAGATCCAATCTCACAGTGTGGGATCTTTTTGAACAGTTTATAACTTTCCTTGCGAACAAAGTATAATACTATCAGCTCCTCGATTGTACTTGGCACACGTCCAATTCTGAGTGAGTTCGCGATCTTGCTAATTCGATTTTTTAAAATTACAAATGATCTTTCCTTATATACGAGACCAAATGCTTTGTATATTTTGCTGATATCCTTCTCCATCCCATCTACTTATTCACAATATCAACAAACTTTTCCCAGCTATTTTCCTTATCCCAGAATGTTCTAAGTTTACTGCAACCGTACCTGTACTTATCCAAATTACTTACCACAGTATTAAGATTATCTAGTAACGATTTCACATTACCTTCTTCGTAAGACTCACCATTATCGTATTGATTTACGATTCTTGCCATGTCCGTATCGTCGGGGACAAGCACTGGTACTTCTCCTACTACTGAATCTGAAAAGACTCCAGAGGGTCTCATTCTAAAGGCTTCTATCTCATACGTGATTACATTGACTGCATTCTCTACTAAAAATTCAGCAAATTCTTCAATATCAATATCACCTTCTATCCAATCTACTCTCCCCTGGCCCGCTATGTCCAACGCTTCTAACTCTGCACTTTCGTTTACATCTTTTGGTTTCCTAACTCTAATATAATATTCGTCAAATCGAGAATCGTTAAGCAGTTCTCCAATAACATCCAAAGAGAATCCTCTTCCTTTCTCTGGCCGCATATTTCCAAGGAAACTTATGCTCGGTTTTCTTATATCACGATTTTTTCGTACTAGTAAATTTCGCGGTGTTGTCGGCGCATAGGGCAATAATTCGCAATTAGTATCAAACCTGTTTCGAAAGTACTCCAAATAAGTTTGGGTACCGCACATTAGAGTCAGGTTTTCTATTTTACGAATTTTGTTTAATAAATATTTCCCTAATTTATCGCTATTTCTATTAAAACAAGTCTCAAAAGAAGGAAAAAACATATTTATATAAAAGTGTATGTCGCTATTTTCCTTACATAAGCTTTCGAACGCTTCAATATGTTGAAAAGAACCACAATACATGAAAACCGAATAGGTTTCATTCTTACTCTCCCTTAACTTCTTTATTTGTTTAAAGCCATCTAAAAACTCATCTTTGAACCTTTTTATTTCGCCTCCATCACCTCTATCTCTCATACCTAATTCATGGCTCTTTTTCTTAAAGACCGGGATTATTCGAGCAAACTTAGTGTTAACATAGTAGTCCAATTGATGATAAGAAAGACAATACAGAACGCTACCTGCTTTGCACAACGTCTGTGAAAAACAATCATCGAACTGTAAATAATGACCGAATTTCGTGCATAAATCTGGGTTAATACTAATCACGACTTTGGAATTATCAATGATCGTATTGTTGGACACCTTAGTAGCCTTTTTGATCTTTCGGTAATCCAATCTTTCGAAACAATCTAAATTCCCCCCGATACCAGCATTGATTATACTGCGACCATCGTTCTCGTAACTTACTTTAGCAATCTGATAAACTTCCTCCATTTTGGTTGTATCAGCACTTTGCCACTGTAGACCTTTAAAATAATCTTTCGTAAAATGATTACAATCATCTTTGTCTTGATTTAACACCTTTCCTTCGCCTTTTACCGACTGGGAATATGTATTATCAACGCCAATCAAATACACCTTCTGAAAACCCAACCTATATGCTAATTGTAAATTGAAATTTGTGACTGTAGATCTCGTAGATGCCCATTCATCTAGATTAGTTGAAAATCCTTTTTCGTGATTAATGTTTAAATAAAATACATTAGGATGACTACCGACCTCGTTATACATGTACAAGGGAAGTATTACATTTGTCTTAAGATCGACAAAATCCGCAAGTCGCTGCTCTACAACCAAATAATTAGTAGCACTAATTATTTCAGGTAAAAATCCCATTTTTTTATAGTTTAAATAAATATAATTTGAACCGATAAAAAAACAGTCATCAAACGCATTAAAATCATGTTTGTTAAGACTGGGTCCGTTTCCGACTACGACGCAATTTTTCCCTTTGCTCTTAGATTGTAATTGTTTCAACAATTCGCTAGTTCGTTCTAACTCCTTTAGTGAATCGTTTCTTGAAACAATTTTAATACAGCCCCCATAACAGTACACAAAGTATTCTTTTGAATAATTGCTGGTTATTTTGTCATTTAGTTGATTCCATTTTTTACTTGGGATGTGTTTTATATCAGCTAAACCAACCTCGTTCAGTTTTCTAGAAACTTCATCTATGATGTCCCTAGATATCTGATCTTTAACTTCTAACGCTTCTTCTTTAATATATTCTTGGGTTGCAATTTTCCTTTCTATTTTTCTCTCTAATCTTATTCGATTATTTTCAACTGACTTGCTAGCTTTGTGTACTATTTTATCCAACTCGCCTTTCGATCCAACGAAAATATTACCTACTCTATTGAAGAAGTTGTCATTGAAATCCTTTAATTTACTAGAAAATCTGCTCAGATCGCTTTTGTAATTATTCGTAGACTCAATTAGTTTTTTAATGTTAACCGATTGTATTTCTTCGTTTTCTCGGAGTCTTTTACAAATCAAATCTCGATTATAAATCTTTATATCGCGTTTTTTGATCTCTTCATTTAACAAAGCGACCTCTTTTGACAACTTATTCTTCTCTTGAATCAAATTGCATACTTTTTTATATAAATTCATATTTCCAAATACTGTTTGTTTTTACCATGCCGAATAGACCAACACTATTTTTTACATTGATCCAAAAAATATGGTCTCTGTATAAAAATCCTGGATCATTATTTATTGCCAAGCACACGAGATACCTACCCTCCACCACGGGGCACTCCTTAAATTCAAATGTTATTCTTCTTTTGCCTTTTTCCGAAAATTCTTTGCTGCGTAATGTTTCCTCTCGTGAATCTGGTCCAACCACCATTTGTCCATTCTCGGAAAAGAAAGGTAAACCAATACGAATGTGCGAGACATCTACCAAAAGTTTGAATTCAATCGTAAGTTGAAATCTCTCCGAATTATCGAGAAAAACTTCTCCATTCTTTATCGTATTCGGGGTATATAATCTTATATCAGATATGTTATCTATGTTTTTATAGATCCTCCCGAATTTTCCAATTCTATAATCCTCTGATTCTGCGAAAGTGCAATTTTTTACAATATCATTTTCAATGAAGCTCGTTTTCGATACCTGTTTTTTTATAACTTTCCGGTTCGCGATTTTCTCCTTTAGTATCTCGTAGGTATCGCTTCGATTAACAAGCGAATACGATTTCATCACGTCATCAACCTTGCCGTAATCTATCATATGTCCCTTGTGCAAAAGCATGGCTTTATCGCAAAACAGATTAATATCTCGGGTGTTGTGTGATACCAGTACAAAACTTTTTTGATTTTTAAGCTTATGTATTAAGCGATGACACTTTTGTTTAAACTCAAAGTCGCCCACTGCTAGTACTTCGTCTAAAATGACAAGATCTCTTACAAAATGTATAGCTATTGAAAAACCTAGCCTAACATTCATTCCGCTAGAGTAGGTTTTGACCGGCATATCTATATATTCACCTAATTCGCTGAATTTAATAATTAGTTCTAATTTATCTTCGATCTCTCTTTCATTAGCACCTAGAAGCCTAGCATTGATAAGTATATTTTTTCGTCCCGTCTGTTCAGGATGAAATCCGGCACCTAACTCAATCAGGCCACCGATACTACCATTGCAAGTAACCGTTCCTCGGTCCGGCACTAGTCTCTCTAGTAGAATTTTAAGTAATGTGCTTTTACCTGCACCGTTTAGTCCGACAATTCCTATCGATTCGCCTCTGTGTAGATCAAAACTAATATTATTCAGAGCCCAAAAATCATATGCAGATTCCTGCAAAGTAACAGGAAATCCCATTAATGTTTTTATGATCTTCGAAAATGACGGCCTTGTATTTCCGTCAGTTTTCAGGGTGAACTTTTTAGATAAAGATTTAACTTCAAGAATTTTGTCTGACACTATTTCAAATGGTTTAAGACCAGTGCTTTCGAATTTTTGTTTATACGATAAGAAAGCACACATAAAATTAGACTGACTAGTATCATTATATAGAAGTTCTGTTCATTGACCACTTCATGTCCAAAAACTATACTTCGGGATGAGGTAACAAAAATATATCCAGGTAGTTTAGTTACAATTTCACCCACAAAAGTGCTGTCAGTGATAAGACCAAAAACCCCAGAGGCAAAAAGCATATAAAATGCAAACATTCGCACTATGTTTACTATGTCTTTGTAAAATATGACAAATATCGAAATTACCGATCCAATTGAAATACCAAAGACCAAAATTACCAAAGCTAACAATGGTCCATACAATATTTCAAAAGTATAATGCTCGATATTTAGTAATAGAACAATCTGTAGTGCACTATATCTTATTGCAAAACTCATGGAAACGGCATACGCAACACTCACATAGCAAGGGAGGATATCCAAACCTGTTTTGTTTATGTAACTCTTATTTACTTCTAAACAATTGCTACAGCCGACAATACTCTCTGAGAGTACAAAATAAAATGTAATACCGAATGAAACTAGTAAAGACTTAGGGATTACATCACCAGTAGTAGAAAAAATGCCTAGGTAATTAAGGATATTATACAAAATTATCGGCAAACAAGGCATTACTAAATGCCACACAAACCGAAGTTGCATTCCTTCATAAGCGTATATATGATTTCTTAGAAAGAGTGCTTTTGCTTGTCGATGTATCTTATTCAATGATTTTATCACAAAAAAGCCCAAGAAGGAAACCTTGGGCGATATTTGATACTCTTCAAATCAATTCCTTGGAACTTATTTTTGCTTTTGCTTTAGTAGGATTTGAGCTCTCGCGTAGGCAATTTGCGTCTCTAGCATGGCCACTTCCTCGTCGGACAACTTTTCCATTGTAGACAAGGCGTTTTCTGCTCTCTTCTGGGCTTCTTCGACCGCTGATTCATCGATTTCGTCAATGTGAATCGCGTTCTCAGCTAGAATTGAGATTTTATCGCCAACACATTGGGCGAAACCTTCACTGATCGCTAAACTTTGGCTCCTTCCGGATTTGTTAACGATTAGTTCACCCGCTTGTATCTTGGTCACAATCGGAATGTGGCCCGGAAGAATATCGATCTCCCCCGAAGTCGTTGGAATGACTACAGCGTCGATCGTGTCATGATGGACCCTTGCCTCTGGTGTAACGATCTCGATATTCATCAGATTAAGTTTCTGTCCACACCTTTCCTAACCGGACGCCTCTAACACCTCGTCGATTCCACCCTTCATATAGAAATCGTTTTCAGCAATGTGGTCGAGCTCACCATCTAGGATCATCTTAAAACCTTTGATCGTGTCGGCCACAGGAACGATCTTCCCTGGGAAGCCAGTGAATACCTCCGCAACGTTGAAGGGCTGCGATAGGAATTTTTGTATTTTTCGGGCCCGATATACGGTTTTCTTGTCCTCCGGAGATAGCTCATCGAGTCCCAATATAGCAATGATGTCCTGCAAATCATTGTAGCGCTGCAGAACCCGCTGAACGCCCCGGGCAACATCGTAGTGTTCGCCTCCGACAACAGTGGGCTCGAGCGCTTTCGACACAGAAGCAAGAGGGTCAACGGCCGGATAGATTCCTAGGTCGGCAATCGCCCGTTCCAGAACAATGGTTGAGTCAAGGTGAGCAAACGTATTCGCCGGAGCAGGGTCCGTCAAATCGTCAGCCGGAACATAGACTGCTTGGAAAGAGGTGACGGATCCCTTTTTTGTAGAAGTAATACGTTCCTGAAGGGAACCCATTTCGGAGGCCAAAGTTGGCTGGTATCCCACCGCAGACGGAGAACGTCCTAAAAGAGCGGATACTTCAGAACCTGCTTGGGAAAAACGGAAAATATTGTCTACGAAAAGAAGTACATCTTGGTTTTTTTCATCGCGGAAATATTCCGCCATGGAAAGAGCGGAGAGAGCCACTCGCATACGAGCTCCTGGTGGCTCGTTCATCTGTCCGTATACCAAAGCCACTTTTGATTTATCGAGATTCTCTTGGTCGATAACGCCTGAGTCGGACATTTCGTGGTACAAGTCGTTCCCTTCACGGGAACGCTCCCCTACCCCTGCGAATAGTGAGTACCCACCATGGGTTTTCGCAATGTTGTTAATCAACTCCATGATCACAACAGTCTTTCCTACACCCGCACCACCGAAGGCCCCTACCTTACCTCCTTTAATGAAAGGGCAAATAAGATCGATAACCTTGATTCCAGTTTCTAGGATATTGGCCTTGGTATCTTGCTCGGTTAAGGGAGGCGCTGGACGGTGAATTGGGTAGTGCTTGTCATATTTCACAGGACCTCGATCGTCCACGGCGTCCCCTGTTACATTGAAAATGCGTCCCAAAACTCCCTCGCCCACGGGAACCGAAATGGGAGCTCCCGAATCTGTGACCTCCATGTCCCGCTTGAGGCCTTCCGTAGAAGACATTGCGACCGACCGGACAACTCCTTCACCCAAATGCTGTTGCACTTCTAGAGTCAGTTTCTGACTTTCACCTGATACAGTGAAATCAATTGTCAACGCTTGATAAATCGGAGGCAAAGCGTCTTCAGAAAATTGGACGTCCACGACAGGTCCGATTACTTGGAGGATTTTTCCAGTATTACTCATTGTTTATTAAAGATGAATTGGGAAAGTGCTTAGTTAGTCACCTAACCTTGCGAGGTAGCCGCTGCGATCTCTAGGATTTCTTGTGTAATGGCAGCTTGACGTGCTTTGTTGAATTGCAATGTAAGTGAATCAAGTAATTTGGACGCATTGTCTTTAGCGGTTTTCATAGCGACCATTCGTGCACTGTGTTCCGAAGCTCGGGCACTCAGAATCGCTTGGTACACTTGACGATCAACGAAAAGTGGAAGCAAATCATTGAAAATAGATATAGGATCCGGCTCGAAAACAAAATTGCGATCATCTTTGGACGTTTCAAAAGGTTGGGAATCTTTGCCACGCAATTCTGTGATCATCGCGTCTAATCCTATAATTGGAAGTAGTTTGCCGAATGATGGAGCTTGGGTCAGCACGTTCACAAAGCGAGGGTACAAAACCTCAACCGTATCTACTTCGCCAGACAGGTATTTATCGATCATGAACTCCGTAAGCTGCTTAACTTTCGTATATTTAACAGCGTCTCCAATCTCAAAATCGGCCAGCAAGTCACGATTTGTCCGGCTAAGGAATTGTCTTCCTTTTCTACCGACGCTCACGAACTTCATCTCTTCTTTAGAATTTAAGATCTCACGAATTAAATTTCCATTCAAAGGTCCACATAGTCCACGGTCTGTACTGACAATAATGATACCTCTTGCCTTAACTTCCCTCTCCTTGAAAAACGGATGATCTAGTTCCTCAATACGAGACGAAATATGGGAAAGCGTTTCCGCAAGCAAAGCTGCGTATGGTCGCCCAGAGATAGCTGCTTGCTGCGCCTTTTTCATCTTCGAGGCCGCAACAAGCTCCATCGCCTTTGTAATTTGGCGAGTGTTCTTAACCGACTTAATACGGCGGCGGATTTCTCTTAGATTTGGCATTCTTTAAAATCAGTAATCGTAGCTAACTAATGTTTCCGTCCGCTACGCCTGAAAACTATTTTTCCACTCATTAACAGCGGTTTTAAGCTGGCCTGAGAGATCGTCGTCGATCTCTGCCTTTTCACGAACAATGGTGAGTAACGCTTCTTTTCGGGATACCAAGAAATCTCTCAGGGAATCACTAGCCAATACCATTTCGGAGACGTCAATATCGTCGAGGTAATTATTTTGCATCGCCCAAAGAACAACTACTTGTTGCTCAATCGCAATCGGGTTGAAAGCGGGTTGCTTAAAAAGCTCTACGATTCGCGCACCACGATCTAGCTGAGCTTTCGTTTTCGCATCGAGGTCGGAACCGAACTGGGCAAACGCCGCCAATTCACGAAACTGAGCCAGCTCAAGTTTGATCTTACCCGCGACTTGCTTTGTTGCTTTAATCTGGGCAGCAGATCCTACTCGAGATACTGACAGTCCTACTGATACCGCAGGACGGATGCCTTGGTTGAAAAGATCGGTTTCTAGAAAAATCTGACCGTCTGTAATCGAAATTACATTAGTTGGGATGTAGGCGGAAAGGTCACCGGCCAAGGTTTCAATGATGGGAAGAGCCGTGAGGGATCCATTACCATTGTCTTCATTAACCCGAGCCGAGCGTTCGAGCAGCCGTGAGTGAAGATAGAAAACATCTCCCGGATAGGCTTCACGTCCCGATGGTCGTTTCAAAATCAAAGACATCTGACGGTAGGCCGCCGCGTGCTTGGACAGATCATCATAGACAATCAGGGCATCTTGACCGTTAGCCATGAACCATTCGCCCAATGCTGCCCCTGTGTAGGGAGCCAAATACTGATTTGCTGCCGAGTCAGCTGCCGGTGCCGAAACCACAATCGTATACTCAAGAGCACCTTTTTCTTCCAGAACGCCCAAGGTACGAGCGACGTTGGAATTCTTTTGTCCCACAGCGACGTAAATGGAATAAACCGGACGGAAATCAGGATCGCCCGAAGCGAGTCCCACCTTATTAATGTTCGCTTGGTTGATGATCGTATCAATCGCGATTGTTGTTTTACCCGTTCCACGGTCACCAATAATAAGCTCACGCTGACCACGACCTATCGGTATCATCGAATCGATTGCCTGGATACCAGTCATAAGTGGCTGGTCCACAGATTTACGCTCGATAATTCCGGGGGCTATTTTTTCAACGGGATAAGATTCCGCTGTATCGATCGCGCCCTTGCCATCAACCGGGCGGCCCAACGCATCCACTACTCGGCCAAGCATTCCACTTCCCACTGGCACCGAAAGCAGGGTTCCCGTACATTTTACTTCGTCGCCCTCTTTCAAGTGATTTGATTCACCCAAAACAACCGCTCCTACTTCATCTTCTTCCAAATTCAAAGCGATTCCGATCGTTCCACCGGGGAACTCGATCATTTCGTTGTACATCACTTCCGAAAGTCCGTCGATCTTCGCGACACCATCACCGACGGTTAGGATTTTGCCAGTATTAGTGGCAACGGTTTTCGTTTGGAGATTTGCTATTTGCTGTTCAATCTGTTCGATGACGGAACTCATTATGCTTCTGTATTTATTAAATGGATTCTAAGTAAAAAATTAGGAGAGTGAGGTTTCTAGGGAGGCAAGGCTACTGGCGATCGAGGCATCATAGACGTCACAATCAACCACCACTCGCAATCCTGCAACTAGACTAGGGTCTTCACGCAAGACGGAAGTGATGGAGCGTCCATACTTTGCAGAAAGTTGATTTACGATTCCTACGATCATGTCGGAACTAAGCTCGCCAGCGTAGTTAATGACAGCGGTGCCTCTGGCCACTTCCCTTTCCACAAGCTTTAAATACGCCTTTAAAATTGAGATATGGTGCCGAGGAGGATTCTTGGCCAAGGACTTAAGGACTCCGTCAACCCGCTCTGTAGATACCTCGCCACTCTCTAGGCTGGCTT
>CEWG01126322.1_pt1 | contig 10368 bp, 7 predicted proteins | sample 361411 | NCBI WGS metagenome assembly CEWG01 (sample SAMEA2622173, study PRJEB7988) | marine metagenome | biome: marine biome (ENVO:00000447); feature: surface water layer (ENVO:00002042); material: "saline water (ENVO:00002010), including plankton (ENVO:xxxxxxxx)" | depth 5 m | reverse complement strand
ATTTCCTCTGCACCCAAATTAAATTCTTCAGCAAATAATTTGGCCAAAGGTTGGGGGATTTTGTTAAAATAATAATCCCTGAGCAGCTGCCTTCCAAAATAATTGCCACTTGCGTCATCCATCAAGATATACCCCAACGATGTGATTTCTTGATGAACAGTCTTACCATCAAAAAAACTACAATTGGAGCCAGTACCAAGAATACAAACGATACTTGGATCACCAGAATCAGTGATTGCATATACAGCAGCAAAGGTGTCTTCCTTAACAGAGATAGATGCGTTTTGAAAGATACTTTTTAAAACATCACCCATCAATATTCGAGGTGGTTCTGTGCCACAACCTGCGCCATAAAAGTAAATGGAGTCAACCTCATTTCTAACGCGATATAAATCATAATTATTAATGATTCGCTCTTCAATGATTGCTTCTGTCAGCACCTGAGGATTTAAGCCAAGGGTATGCGTCTCTAGCAAAATATTGTTTGAACCATCAATAGCGATCCAATCGGTTTTTGTTGACCCACTATCAATAATAAGTTTCATAGATTCAGATTAGATTATAGGGCTTGAACGTGTAGTGCGAGGTCAATCAATTTATTAGAATAACCTGCTTCATTATCATACCAAGAAACAATTTTGAAGAATGTTTCGTTAAGTTGAATCCCTGCATTGGCATCAACAATTGATGTTCTTGCATCTCCAATAAAGTCTTGTGAAACAACCAATTCTTTGGTAAACCCTAATATTCCACTCATAGAAGTATTAGAGGCATTTTCAAGAGCAGCCATAACCTCATCGTAACTTGTATTTTTCTCAAGCTTCACTGTTAGGTCAACGACAGATACATCTGCAGTTGGTACGCGAAATGCCATTCCAGTAATTTTACCAACCAGTGATGGAATCACCTTTGTTACTGCTTTGGCAGCTCCAGTTGATGCAGGAATGATGTTGAGCAACGATGAGCGACCCCCTCGATAGTCTTTACGTGATGGCCCATCGACAGTCATTTGCGTAGCTGTTACAGCGTGAACTGTTGTCATCAAGGCTTCTGCAATTCCAAAATTATCATGCAATACTTTTGCCAAAGGAGCAAGACAGTTTGTTGTACAAGAAGCGTTGGAAACAATCATGTCTGAAGATGTAGCATCAGTATGATTTACACCCATCACAAACATTGGTGCGTCAGCAGATGGTGCAGAAATGACTACTTTTTTTGCGCCACCGTCAATATGAAGCTGTGCCTTTTCAAGATTTGTAAAAATTCCTGTACACTCCGCAACAATTTCAGCTCCTGCCTCATCCCACTTTAAATTTTGTGGATTTCTCTCTGCCGTAATTCGGATAGTTTTTCCATTGATTACAAGGTGGCCTCCTTCAATTTCAATTGAAGCTGGGCAAGTGCCATGAACAGAATCGTATTTTAACAGGTATACAAGGTGTTCGACATCAAGTAAATCATTGATGGCTACGACATCGACCTTGTCATTTTGCAGTGATGCACGAAGAACCATTCTTCCGATTCGTCCAAATCCATTAATACCTAATTTAAGTGTTGACATAGTTATTTTTTGTTTTGATTAAATTATTTAAAGAGTCATAATATCTGAAACTCTGATGAGTTCGCGTTTGATTTTTGATTTTCCTTTTATTGCTTTGTCAAGTGGAGTTAAGATCATTTCCCCATTTTGCATGCCCACCATGTGGCCTCTAAAACCATCGATTAAACACTCGACAGCTTTTAGACCCATGCGGCTTGCCAAAACCCGATCAAAACAAGATGGTGTACCACCTCGTTGAATATGACCCAGTACAGACACTCTAACCTCATAGTCAGGCATATTATTTTCAACGTGTTCTGCAAGTTCAAATACATTTTTACCAATCTTATCACCCTCTGCGACGATGACGATACTCGAAGATTTTCCTGATTTTTTACTCCTCTGCAATGACTCTAATAAACGATCAAGACCAAGGTTTTCTTCAGGTATTAAGATTTCCTCTGCGCCAGCTCCTATCCCAACATTCAGAGCAATATGACCTGCATCTCGTCCCATAACTTCAACAAAAAACAATCTATTGTGTGAAATGGCCGTATCTCTGATTTTATCAATCGCCTCAACAACTGTGTTTAGAGCTGTGTCATAGCCTATGGTATGGGATGTACCATAGATGTCATTATCTATTGTTCCTGGAATGCCAATCACTGGAATATTATACTCTTGTTCAAAAATCATTCCACCAGTAAAGCTGCCATCACCTCCAATGACAATCAAAGCATCTACGTTGTGCTTTTTCAGGTTTTCATAAGCTTTTTGCCTACCCTTTTTGTCGTGAAAATCTAGTGATCTAGCAGATTTAAGTTTTGTGCCACCCTTGTTGATTATGTTGTTTACGCTCCTGGGGTTTAATGGTCGAATGTCACCTTCAATCAAGCCTTGGTATCCGCGATATACCCCAGAGCATTCTAAACTGAAGTGAGAGCAACTGCGAACAACAGATCGTATCGCAGCGTTCATACCCGGAGCATCTCCACCAGAAGTCAGTACAGCAATATGTTTTGGTTTTATAGACATATTGGAGAAGCGAAATTACGAACTATATTTCTGAAATCATTGATATTATTAGAAATTGAAGATTAAAAAATAAAAGTGGTGAAAATCGTACTTTAAATCAACATTTTTCATCAAATCGCGTTCTTTTTTACAATCTTTTTAATCAAAGATTTAAAATCATCGAATTCTACTTGATATGATAGACCAATCCCCTGCGTATATCCTAACTCATCTCCAAAGTATTGAAATTCATTTTCTCTGTTGAAGATACGTGCACGAAGCGCACCATCTTTACTCAATAAAAACTCAATCGTAACATCCCCAACAATGATTGTTTCTTCAACACCACCAAATGGAACTCCGAGCTTGCCATTGATCAGCAATCGATCTGACACTTTGGTGACCAATGTCAAACCCAGTCGATCGCGTGTACGTGCGATTGATTCGGAGTTACGATCACCTTGCAAATAATTTAGTCCGAGTTTAAGCTTCTCCTCATCTCCAGAAAATATAGATTCAAAAACACCTGATGCTTTTTGAAAAAGGTTGTTCGTTAGTGCTTGTACTGTAATGGCTGAAAGTGATAAATCACTGATAAAAACACCTTGCGACAACAAGGATATGGCTTGGATTTGCCTGCGCTCTTCATCATCGAGTTTATAGGCAAGGTCATTTCGAACATTTGCAGAAGTGTTTGGGAAATCGATCGTAAAGCTAGGTGCTTCCAGTTGCATAATGCTACCTGTCAAATTAATTTTTACATCTGTTGGGATTTTTCTATTCAGTCCTGGATTTTCCAGCAAAATAGCTGGATTTGCTCCACCAGGCACTTCATAATTCGCTTGTAAATTCAGTTGAGCATCCAGTGGATTACCATTCCATAATATTGTTCCGCCAGGCTCAAGACGAAATTCTTTTTCTAAGATGCCAAAATTTTTGAATTGATAGATTCCATTTAAAGCAATAAAGTCTCCAAATACATTAAAATTTCCATCTGTGTTTATTTCCATCAGAATACTTCCAACGCCAGAGCCTCGAAGTGTACTTCCCGTGTCGCTGTCAAATAAAAGCTCTAACTCTGCATCTTGTGTAATTGACAAATCAAAATTAAGTGTCAAACCCTTTATCATACTGAGAGAACTTGTTTCATTGTTATCATTTTCAGTTGCTTTTTTATCAATAAATTTTAGATATGAAACATCCTCAATACTGCTTCTGTTATCAACTGCAATAACAATATTTGTACCATCTGCCGAGCTGCCATCAAGGTCAAAAGTCAGAGATTGGGTTGGTCCATGAATACGCGCATTTCCATTGAAAAACGCCTTCCCATAATAGTTATTATCATTACTATCGTCTGTGTCGAGAATGAGAAAGTTTGGACTCGTAAAATTCATGTCCAAGTCGAAGAACTTGAAGTTTTGATGAAGAACTGTTCCATCAAAAGAAGCCGACGTCGAATTAAATCTATCGATCAAAGTCGTTGGCTCAAACGCAAAAGATGTTGGACTTACCATTACGCTCGACCCATCTACTAAGCCATATCCTACATTTAAGTAAGGAACAGAAAATTGAAACCCATCCAAAAACAACTCCCCTTGCAACATTGGCTGACTCCATTTGCCATCGATGGAGACAGAGCCGTCAATCTGTCCCTGTACATCTGTCATAGCATTTCCAATCAACTGATCAAGGATAGCTGCTGGAAAAGACTGAAAAGTGGCATTCAGGTTGAGGTTATTCTCATTTTCAGATGAAATCAGACCCCCTACAGAGCTAGTCATAAAACCATTGTCGAGAGTGTTGAACGACAATTGATATGCGTCTTGATCCTCAGTAGAACTCAGCGAAACAAGTGCATCTCCCAACATTACGTTGTTGAATATCATAGAGTCAATTTTCACATCTGCCTCGCCTCCAAATTGATCGTTATCAATAGTAATGTCCAGGGTCCCATTGGTTATTCCACTGATATTTCTCTTTGGTTTTGGTAAAATAAAGTCAGAGAGATTTATGTTTGCAAAAAGTATATTTAATCGTTTCGATGCCTGTTGATAAAATGAAAAGTGAAGCGCTGATTCATTATTTGAAAAAACAGTAGAACCAATCTCAAAACCCTTTTTTGCTAGCAGTATTTTACTCGTTCTGTTGTCGAAGTGATTGATCTTCCATTGCTTCGAATGAAAAGCAATTGTTGATGGCTGGATGCCAAACTCTAATTCCTGTTTTTCATTGAGTGTAGCATAAAAATTCAAATCGCTACTTAATGAATTATTTTCAAATTCTGCTCTAAAGTACAATTTGTCATCAAATACTGAATTGATTAACCAGAACTGATCCAAGTTAAAATCGCCTCCATTGACCTGCTCAATTTGCAGGCTGGTTTTGTAAAAAGGATTCCCATTGTCCATTGTTAAAAGAACCTCTGAAAAGCTGTTGTTCTCATAAAGAATATTTGGAATATCAATCTGAAAAAATGTATCATTCGGATTAGCACTGAGCTTGCCACGACAGAAAGAATCATCAGGGATTGTAATTTGTTCTAGAATAGCGCCAGAAAACTTCTCTTTTATGTTGATGTTAAAATTCATAAAAGAGGATTTATCCATTTCAATTGACTGATAATTGGAAAAGTAGCTTCCAAAAGAGTTACGAAGCATTTTTTCTATATCCAACAATTCAAATCTGCCATAAATCAACCCATTTATAAAATCAACAGATTGGAAATTAAAAAAGCGTAAATCTTTGTTGACTCTCGACTGAATTGTAAAATCTTCAAAAGCGTATAGCTGATCATCGACACTGATTTGCACAGAATTTGCCCTGATATCTCCAATTAATTCATCTACTTGATTTCCAAGACTTACAATTTCAAAGTTTCCAGAAAAATCTCTTTTCTTTTTAAAAGTAGAAGGAAAAATACTTTTTAGTTTTAGTTGATTCACCTCAAAAAATGCTGACAATTTCTGAATGGAGTCATTTGCATTAAACTCACCCTCCATCTGCATTTTTACTTCACTGTCATTAATATCAACTAAGCCAATAATTTGGTTGTTTTTTGCATCGAGGTTTACTGAAATAGAATCTAGTATAATGTCATGATATGAAAAGGAGGAAAAATGTCCACTCAGTTCTGTGTCAAGCTGATTGAGTTGAAGACCCCTTCCTTTTACAACAAATGAAAAATCACTAACACCTAAAGTGTTTTGCTTTAGTAAACCTCCCATATCAAATTGATTTCCTCGAATCTTTCCATCGTAGAGTGGAAGCAATTGAGAATCTTCTCTCAAAAAATCAACGTCAACATCCAACAGACCAAATGAGGTGTATAGCGCCATATCAATCCTATGATTGGAGGAGCGGCGTGTCATCTCTCCAGTCATTTTTGAGGTTCCCAAATGTTGTAGAAAATCTACTTGTGACTGCTCTAAACTCGGCACAAATGCTAGGATGTCTTTTGGATTAATAATCAGTTCATCAATGACTAAATTTGAGGTTTTTTTCATATTGTTTAAAGAAAATGAACCCGAAAAATTACTATCTGAAAGAGAAAGTCGAATAGAATCTAATGAAAATTTGTTAGGTGTTCCAGAAAAAATAAGTTCATCTAAAGCAAAGCTATCCGATGCTGAGACGTTAGGAACAAAAGAACGCATATCCTCCATCCCGATGTAAGACTCTTTTACATGAGCATCAATAAAAATATCATTGAATGAATCTTGTGATACACCTGCTGGAAAGCGCATTGAAAGATCAACGATGAGATGTGAGTTTGGAGTGTTCACATTTAATTTTTCAAGTCTGGCTACTCCAGATGCCACAGAAAAAGAAGCATTAGAATGAATAATATCCAAAGCATAATCCTCAACAAATAGGCTCATTTCTTCAATCGCTGCTGAAAAATCATCGCTTTTGGAAGAAATGTCGATGAGATTCGCATTGAGATTGGAAATGATTTGATAAGTAGAATCGATATCATTTTCGTCAAGGAATTGAAGCTTGCTTTCTTTGAGTTTGACTTGACTTGCACTGAACTTCGCTCCTTTTGAGAAATTAAATTTTTCTAAAAAAACATCTAAGTTGGATAGGTTTTCATTTCTATATGTAACATGATTCAGCAAAAAAGAATCTATAGTAACTTCGCCCAAATAGATGTCATTATTGATCAAACCACCAAAGTGACGAGACTCAATTTCAAGTTGATTCACAAAAATCAAAGTATCATTTTTATGATCTTTGATGAGCAAGTCTTCAAATAAGCTCATGCCAACAGGATTCATAAAAAATGAATTAATCGAGAGGTCAACATCAAAATCATTGATGAGTTTGTTCTTGATCCATGAGTTCAAGGCAGATTGCCCAATTGGAGAAAAAAATAAGATAAGTGTGAGTAAGGTAAGACCAATACTCGTGACTGTAATTTTTTTTGCGGTACGCCAGTGTTTTTGGGTCAAACCAATGTGTTAACTTTGTGCATCAAACAAGAATCATGCCTGTCATACTCGGAATAGAATCATCATGCGACGATACTGCAGCTGCTGTACTCGTTGACGGGCATATTCAATCGAATATTATTTCCAGTCAAAAAGTTCACAAACAATACGGGGGTGTTGTCCCCGAGTTGGCTGCTCGTGCCCACCTGCAAAATATCATTCCAGTAGTCGACCAAGCACTTCATACAGCAAATATCGACAAAAAAGAGGTAAATGCAGTAGCATACACTTTGGGTCCAGGACTTATTGGCTCGCTGTTGGTTGGAAATTCTTTTGCCAAATCATTTGCACTCTCATTGGATGTACCATTGATCGAAGTCAATCATATGCAAGCTCATTTGCTTGTTCACTTTGAAAAATCCATTCCAAATCCCTCATTTCCATTCTTAGGGCTTACTGTTTCGGGCGGTCACACACAGTTGGTTTTGGTCAGCAGTCCAAACCAAATGGAATTGATTGGACAGACACTAGATGATGCTGTAGGTGAGGCCTTTGATAAGGTTGGTAAAATGATCGGACTACCCTATCCTGCTGGGCCTTTTATCGATAAATATGCACAAAATGGAAAAGCAAATATTCCATTTCCAATACCAAAGGTTTCAGACCTGAATTTTAGTTTTAGTGGATTTAAAACCAGTGTATTATATCATCTGAGAAAACAACAGCAACTGGATGAGCTTTATATTCAAAATCACTTAGATGATTTGTGTGCATCGGTACAGCACACGCTTGTCAATATTTTGATGGAAAAACTTGAAAAAGCAGTCATCAAAACAGGGGTTAAAGTGGTTGTCATTGGTGGAGGTGTTTCAGCAAACACTGGACTTCGACAGGCATTGTCAAAAAAAATGGATTGGAATGTATTTATCCCACCTTTGGCCTTCACAACAGATAACGCAGCAATGATTGCAGTTGCTGGTTACTTCAAATATCAAAACAATATATTTGGCGCATTGGATCGTCAAGCGCAATCTAGAATGTCATTGTAATGCAACAGTTTTATATTCCCACATTAACAAAAGAAGATAAAGAATTTCATTTCGATAAAATTGAAAGCAAGCACTTATCCAAAGTTGTAAGAAAAAAAATTGGAGACGTAATTACAGTTGTCAATGGTGTTGGGTATAGATTCGAGGCAACATTGACATCATTCCACGACAAACAATGTATAGCAGTTGTCAATCAATGCGAAAAGATCGCTTCAGATCCTTATCACTTACACTTATTCATCGCACCCACCAAACGCAATGATCGTATGGAATGGTTTGTTGAGAAAGCTACCGAAATTGGCGTTCATGCCATCACTCCTATCATTTGTCAGCGAAGCGAACGAAAAGTTGTGAAGCAAGAACGCTTACATAAAATCGCTATTGCTGCCATGAAACAGTCTTTGGGAGCTTATCTACCAGTCATTCATCCCTCTAGCGACTTTTTCACTGCATTGAAACAATTGGAGGGCAAAGCATTGATCGCACATTGTCAAGACACAAAAAAAATGACATTAGACAGTCAATTGCTAGCGCATCAATCGATATCCATTTTTATAGGTCCAGAAGGCGATTTTAGTACAGAAGAAATCAAAGCTGCAGCTGATGCCAATGTCACTGCCATCACACTCGGAACAAAACGATTGCGTACCGAAACTGCAGGAATTATCGCCTGTCATAGTGTTTCACAATTATATATGTAAAAAACTTATCTTTAGGCTATGAATCCAAAAGAACTGACTAAAGCGATTGTCCAAGCCTTTCTCATTATTGTCCTTCTGATAGGATTATTTGAGGTCATTGTTTCCATACAATCGGTTGTTTTATACATCATCATCGCAGCAGTCGTGTCACTAATTGGGCGCCCCATAACGCTACTTTTAAAGAAAATTAAATTTAGTAACACATTATCCTCAGTCACAACAATTGCAATATTGATGATGACATTTTTTGGGATTGTACGTTTGTTATTTCCAGTGATTTTTGAACAAGCAAAAAACCTTTCCCTTCTCAATGTGACTGCCTTTGAGGCTACTGCCACACAACTGATTGACGAACTCAGTCTGTATCTAAGTGGATATGGGATTGACTTACAAAGTTGGGTCGATCGAAGCTTGGCTGAGTTTGATTACAGTTTTCTGCCAGATACTTTGAATACTATCCTTAATGGACTCAGTGGTTTTACAATTGGCGTATTTTCAGTCATTTTTATATCGTTTTTCTTTTTAAAAGACAGTGGTTTACTAGAGAAAATGGTCATGGTTTTTGTAGCTGATAAAAACACTTCAAGGGTTGAAAAGTCAATACTTTCAATCAAAAATTTATTATCGAGATATTTTATCGGATTGCTCATACAGATTACTGTTTTATTCGTCATCTACACTATTGTCTTATTGATATTCGGCATACCAAATGCAGTGACCATATCACTGGTTTGTGCACTGCTAAATATCATTCCATTTTTAGGACCAATCATTGGGTCATTTTTATTGGTTTTTTTAACTATGACAAGTAATCTCGATGCCAGTTTTGCAACTGAAACGCTTCCCAAGACCATCTATGTATTTATTGGGTTTGCAATTGGACAGTTGATCGACAATTTTTTGACGCAGCCCTTTGTTTTTTCTGCATCTGTCAAGTCACATCCACTCGAAATTTTTATTGTGATTCTTATCGGGGGTCTCTTGTTTGGTCCATTGGGAATGATCATTGCTGTACCATCCTACACAGCTTTAAAAGTGATTTTTAAAGAATTTTATGCGCATAATAAAATTGTAAAAGCATTAACCAAAGACATCTAAAAATGATATTATCAAGTACTGAAACTGTTGCCAATCACACAATTACAGAAACATTAGGAATTGCTAGAGGAAGCACAGTAAGAAGTAGAAATATAGGGCGAGATATTTTTGCAAGCCTCAAGAACATCGTAGGAGGTGAAATCGAAGAATACACCAAGCTTCAAGCGGATGCTAGAGAACAAGCCCTTGAACGAATGATCAATGACGCAAAAAAACTAGATGCCGACGCAATAGTGAATGTTCGATTCACTACGTCTGTTGTTGCGCAAGGTGCATCCGAAATGTTGGCATACGGAACAGCTGTCAAACTAAAATAGATGGTATTTTTCTTTTATTTGGCGGTTGGAATTGTATTGATTGTGTTGGCAATCACAAAATATAATGAGCGTCAAAATGATGACTTTGATAAGCGAAGCAATTGAGTAGGCAAATTTGTTGTCGATTTTCAGCTGATAATGTATTTTTGCGAACGATTTAGTTTCGACTAAGGAGAGGTGCCAGAGTGGTAATGGAGCAGATTGCTAATCTGTCAA
>CEWG01114814.1_pt1 | contig 10377 bp, 11 predicted proteins | sample 361411 | NCBI WGS metagenome assembly CEWG01 (sample SAMEA2622173, study PRJEB7988) | marine metagenome | biome: marine biome (ENVO:00000447); feature: surface water layer (ENVO:00002042); material: "saline water (ENVO:00002010), including plankton (ENVO:xxxxxxxx)" | depth 5 m | reverse complement strand
CCACTTAAATTAATAAATTGTTTTTTCCACTCTGGAGGAATATGTTTCTCGTAAACATGTTCATCATGAAGCTGACGAATTAGAATACTCAAAGAATGGAACCTATTACTGTATACGCCCATTAGCAAAGGAATTGCAGGAAACATCAATGCTGTGACCGTGTAATCTATATTCATACGAATCAATTTGATTATGAAACTAGCCTTTGTTATTTACAAGTAAATTATGAACCAAGTAAAACTTTTTGTTGAATTAACCAGATTAAAAAAGCCCATAGGTTTTATGCTTTTGTTTTGGCCATGCTCATGGGGATTAACCTTGGCTTATGATTTTACTGAAAGTTTAAACTACTATTTCTATTACTTAATTTTATTTTTTTTAGGTTCTGTTTTAATGAGATCTGCGGGATGTATAGTTAACGATATCTTGGATAAAGAATTTGATTCAAAAGTTTTTCGTACTAAAAATCGTCCAATTGCATCAGATAAAGTATCAATCAAGCTTGCTATTTTCTATGCTACTTTTCTTTGCTTTCTAGCTTTACTTGTTTTGATAAACTTTAATTTATTTACAATCATACTTGCACTAGGATCAATGCCCCTAGCATTCACTTACCCCCTTATGAAAAGAATTACATATTGGCCTCAATTATTTCTGGGTATTACTTTCAATTATGGTTTAATCCTTGGTTGGACCTCTATAAATAGTCAAATAGAAATTGTCCCAATTCTGTTTTACATCGGGGCCATATTTTGGACACTGGGTTATGACACAATTTATGGATATCAAGATATTAAAGATGATGAAATAATTGGATTAAAATCAACGTCTATTAAATTTAAAGGTAAGGCCAAAAAATTTTTAGTTGTATGTTATACTTTTTTATTAATCCTCTTGATTTTAGGGGGAGAATTTATGCAATTTCATTTTAGTTATTATTTGCTTACTATATTTCCTGCAGTACAACTTTTATATCAATTAAAAATCTTTGATTTAAAAAAACCATCTAGTTGCTTGAGAGCTTTTAAAAGCAATAATTTTTTTGGATTAATTGTTTTTATAAATATTTTAATCATTAAAAATATATAATGAATAAAACTGAAATTTATAAAAGACTTTATAATGATTATTCAAAAAAATATTTAAGTAAAATTATCCTCTCAGCTTTTTTTTCAATATTAGTAGCAGGAAGTACATCATCAATTGCATGGCTTTTGGATCCTGCAATAAAAAAACTTTTTATAGATAAGGATCAATCTCTAATAATTTTAATACCTTTGATGATTATTGTTGCATTCGCAGTTAAAGGAATCTCTTTATATTTAGCAAAAGCGACTATGATTGGGGTTGGTGAAGCAGTTAAAAAAAAACTCCAGTTTGATATGGTGAATAATTTAATTGGAACCGATACTCAAATTATTGATGGAAAGCACTCTGGAAAATTTATTTCGAATTTAACATATGATGTCACTCATATTACTAATATGTTAAGCAATGCAATTTTAACATTATTTAAAGACTCTCTTACACTTATCGGTTTATTAGCTGTAATGTTTTTACAAAATTGGAGACTAGCACTTATTTCAATTGTGATGATACCGCTTGCGAGTATTGCTGCTAAAACTCTTGGGAAAAGAATTGGTAAAGTTACAACAGAAGCTCAAGAAAAATCTGGATATTTAACAACATATCTAGTTGAATTATTTAAAAACCATAAATTAATTAAGATTTTTCAAAAAGAAAGATATGAGCAGGATAGAGCTGATGAATATTTAAATGAGTTAAAAGAAAAAAACCAAAAAATACAAACTGTTTTTGTCAGAATGTCTCCGATAATGGAAACTTTTACAGGAATAATGATTGCTATTTTGATTTTTTACTCAGGTAAACTTATGGCTAAAGATCAATTGGATATAAACAACTTTTTCTCATTTTTGGCAGCTATGATGCTGGCTTATCAACCTGTTAGATCGTTATCGACACTAAACATGGTTTTAAGACAAGGTCTTTCGGCTGCTTCAAGAATTTTACCAATAATTGATCAAGAGAATAATATTATTGATGTTGAAAATGCAGAAAATCTGAAAATAAAAGACTCAGATATTAAATTTACAGATGTTGAATTTGCTTATGAGAAAGAGGAAGGAAAAACAATTAAATCTATAAATCTAGATTTTAGTGGTGGAAAAATGACATCTTTAGTAGGTCATAGTGGTTCAGGGAAATCAACAATACTTAATCTAATACCTAGATTTTATGATGCTCAATCTGGAGATATTACTATTGATGGCAATTCAATATATAAGCATACAATCCGATCGTTGAGAAAAGAGATTTCTATGGTTAGTCAAGAAACTACTTTATTTGATGACACAATTAGAAATAATATAAAATATGCAAAAGAGAATGCAACAGATGAAGAAATCATTAAAGTTGCAAAATTATCTTTTTGCGATGAATTTATAAATAAGCTCCCAAAAAAATTTGAAACGTTAATAGGTGAAAATGGAGTAAGACTATCAGGTGGAGAAAAGCAGAGACTATCTATTGCAAGAGCAATGTTAAAAGAAAGCTCAATTGTTTTATTAGACGAAGCAACTTCATCTCTAGATTCTGAAACTGAGTCCAAGATACAAAAGGCTTTAAAAATTTTAACTAAAGATAAAACAACAATAGTGATAGCTCATAGACTATCTACGATTTTAAACTCAAATAATATTTATGTAATTGATTCCGGAAAAGTTGTTGCTCATGGTAGACATAAAGATCTAATAGAAAATAGTGATTTATATAAAAGTTTTTACGAGAAGCAAATACAAAAATAACAATGTTTTTCTTATATCAAATAATAATCACCACAATAGTAATTATCTCACCAATTATAATAATTATTAGAATATTAAAAAAAAAAGAGCATAAATTTAGATTTAAAGAAAAATTTAGCCTTTCAACTTCAAAAAAATTAAAAAGTAATTTAATTTGGTTTCATGGCTCAAGTGTTGGTGAAATTATGAGCATTATTCCTCTTATCAAGTATTTCGAAAAAAAAAAAATTATTAATCAGATCCTAATAACATCTAGTACTTTAAGTTCATCAAAAATAATTAAAAAATTTAAATTTAAAAAAACAATCCATCAATTCTATCCAATTGATCAAATTTTTTTTACTAATAAATTTTTAAATTACTGGAAGCCAAATATGGCAATATTTATAGAGTCTGAGATTTGGCCATGCATGTTTAGGAGCTTAAATTTTAAGAATATTCCATTAGTATTATTGAATGCAAGGATCACAAAAAAAACGTTTCAAAGATGGATGAAAATAAAAATTTTTGCTAAATCAATTTTTAATTATATTAAAATTAGTTTTCCTCAAAATAGAGAAACTAATTCTTATTTAAGAAAATTAAATATAAAAAAAGTCAAGTTTATTGGAAATCTAAAATTTGCAGAAAATAATGATGATAATCTATCTAAAATTAATTCAAAACTTAAATCAGAATTAAATAAAAAAAAAATTTGGGTAGCTTCAAGTACACATAAAAATGAAGAAATATTTTGTGCAAAAACTCACATAGAATTAAAAAAAAAAATTAATAATATATTAACAATTATAATTCCTCGTCACATAAATAGAGTAAGTGAAATTAAAAATGATATTAAAAAATTAAATTTAAAAGTAGCCTGTCATAGCAACAACCCAAGTAATCTAAATAGTATAGATATTTATATTGTCGATACATTTGGTGAGACAAAAAAATTTCACAAATTTGCTTCTTCAGTATTTTTAGGTGGATCAATTATTGACAGAGGTGGCCAAAATCCTTTGGAGGCAGCAAGATATGGAGCAAAAATATTTCATGGACCAAATACTGATAACTTCAAAGATGTTTATAAACTATTAAAGTCACTAAGAATTTCAAAAAAAGTAAACAGTCCAAAAGAATTAGCTTCTTTAATAATATTTAGAAAAAATAAAAATACTGCAAAAATAATTAAAAATATTGGAGAAAAAATACTAAAAAAAACTATAAAAGAGTTAGATAAATTGATTATTAATGAACTTAAAGAAACCTAAATTTTGGGACTATAAGAAGCCAAATATATTAGCTTACTTTTTATATCCAATTTCTTTATTGATTAAAATAATTAATTACACAAAAAGCAAACAGGCAAAAAAAAAATTTAAAATTAAAACAATTTGTGTAGGAAATATATATCTTGGTGGAACTGGAAAAACTTCTTTATGCATAAAGATTAACAAAATTTTACAAAGAAATAAAATTAAATCTTGCTTTATAAAAAAATTTTATACTAATCAAATAGATGAAATTAAACTTTTAGAAAAAAATGGTAAAATTTTTTCATCATCAAAAAGAATTGATGCTTTAAAACAAGCTGAAAATGAAAATTATGAAGTAGCAATTCTAGATGATGGTCTACAAGACAAATCAATTAAATATGATTTAAAATTTGTTTGTTTCAACAATATTAATTGGGTGGGAAATGGCATGACTATTCCAGCAGGTCCTTTGAGAGAAGAAATAAAAGAGTTAAAAAATTATGATCATATTTTTTTGAATGGAAATTTAGAAGATACTGAAAAATTAAAAAAACAAATACTTGAAATTAATTCTCATACTACTATCCATTTAGGAAAATACAAACCATTAAATATTAATGAGTTCGATAAAAATGAGAATTATTATGTTTTTTCAGGTATTGGAAATTACCAAACTTTAATTTCGATGTTAAAAAACAATGGAATCAAAATAATAAAAGATAAAGAGTTTCCTGATCATCACAAATATAGAGATGAAGATATTAATAAAATTATAAATGAGGCAGAAAATTTAAATTGCAAAATAATCACAACAGAAAAAGATAGCTCTAAACTAAAAGAGACTTACCTTAACAAAATTAAAATAATTAAATCAGAGTTAAATATAGTTGATGAAGAACAATTTATTAAAACTATATTATAAATTATGAAATATTTTAAATATTTTATCCAATTTATATTAGTAATTTTAAGTTTTTTAATATTTAGAATTTTAGGTCATAAAATTTCTTCAAATTTAAGTGGTAAAATTTTTCAGATCATTGGACCTTTATTTAGGTCCAAAAAAATAATCCATCAAAATATAAAAAGAGCCATCCCAGATATAACCTCAGAAAATTTAGATAGACTAACTAAATTAATGTGGAATAATTATGGAAAAATTTTTGCAGAATATATTTTTATTAAAGAATTTAGATATGGAAATCTCTCAAACAGAGTAAAAATAAAAAGAAAAGATATTTTAGATAGAATTATCAGGACTAATAAGCAAGTAGTATTTATATCAGGTCATTTTGATAATTTTGAATTAATGGCAATGTCCTTAGAGAATGTTGGAATTAAATTATCTGCAATTTATAGACCATTAAATAATATTTTTCTAAACCAAATTATGGAGAAAATAAGAAAAAAATATATTTGTAAAAACCAGATAAAAAAGGGTATTGGGGGGTTAAAAAAATTAATTTCTCTAAAAAGGAAAAATTATTCTACTGCGCTCATGATTGATCAAAGAGTATCAGAGGGAATTTCCTCTAATTTTTTTGGTGAAAAAGCACTAACAACAACTATTCCAGCAGAATTAGTGAAAAAATTTGATATTGAAATTGTTCCTATATTTATTGAAAGAATTGAAGGTATAAATTTTGAGATTACTGTTCAAGAACCATTAATTTTTCCAAAAGAAATGTCAGTACAAAAAATAACCGATGAATTAAACAATATTCTTGAAAAAATGATTTTGGCAAAGCCAGATCAATGGATATGGTCTCATAATCGTTGGAAATAAAATTTATTTTTTTGTAATAGATTCTCTTTTTTTAAAAGCTTCTTTGTAAGAAAAGTATGGTTCTTGTAATTCAACATTCCAATAATTCAAATTTTCAATTTTAATTTTTTTTCCAGAAACTGCACAAATGACATGATCTCCTGGTTCAATTATTTGATAATTATTTGCTAAATATTTTATTTTTGCTAATTTTTTTGTCATTTTTAGTTTATATAGTTCTATATGAAAGTTGGCATAATAGGAAGCGGTGGTAGAGAGCATTCAATTTGTCATAGTTTAAAAAAATCAAACAAAATAGACAAAATATTTTGTTTGCCAGGAAATGCTGGGACCGAAGATATTGCAATAAACGTCCAAATTGACCTGAACAATTTTGAACTTATCAAAAATTTTGTTTTAGATAAAAAAATTGATCTGGTAGTTATTGGTCCTGAGCAACCACTAGTAAATGGCTTAGTTGATTTTTTAGAGAAATATAAAATTAGAGTTTTTGGGCCAAATAAGTTAGCTGCTCAACTTGAAGGGTCGAAAATATTTACAAAAAAAATTTGCAAAGAGTTTAATATCCCAACTGCAAATTTTGGAATTTTTGGAAATAAAATTGATGCAAAAGAATTTTTAAAAGCTTCTAAGTACCCAATAGTTATTAAAGCTGATAATTTGGCAGCAGGTAAAGGAGTATATATTTGCAATAAAAAAATTGAAGCTGAATTGGCAGTTGATGAAATTTTTGATGGAAAGTTTGGTAAAGCAAATAATTTACTGATTGAGGAGTTTTTAAGTGGAGAAGAAATGAGTTTTTTTACTATACATGATGGAAATATTTTTAAGAGTTTTGGAACAGCGCAAGATCATAAAAGAGTAAATGAGGGAGATTTAGGAAAAAATACGGGCGGGATGGGAGCTTACTCACCTTCAAGATTAATTAACGATGAATTAAAAAGTAAAATTATTAATAAAATCATAGAGCCTACGCTTGAGGCATTGTCGAAACATAAAATTAGGTACAAAGGTTTTTTATACACTGGATTGATGATTGTAGAAAACGAACCTTATTTAATCGAGTATAATGTTAGAATGGGTGACCCAGAGTGTCAGACTATAATACCCAAAATTAAGACTGATCTTGTTGATATTTTTTTAGCATGTTGCAATGAAAAACTTGATGAAATAAATATAGAATGGATAAATAAAAAAAGTTTATGTGTAGTAATGTGTTCAAAAGGATATCCAGATAATTTTCGTAAAAATGTTGAAATTAAAAATTTAAATAAAGTTACGTTAAATAAAAATGAATTTTTATTTCATGCAGGAACTTTAAAAGAAAATAAAAAAGTTTTAGCTATTGGAGGAAGAGTTTTAAACTTTGTTTCTATTTCAGAAGATTTAAACAAAGCAAGAGAAAAAATAATTAAAAATTTAGAAAATTTGAATTGGTCTGGTGGATTTTACAGAAAAGATATTGGCTATAAAGTCATAAAAAAATGAGAATAATTTCAGGAAATTTTAAAGGAAAAAAAATTCTTCAACCAAACGATAATAAAACAAGACCTCTGAAAGACCTTACAAAAGAGTCAATTTTTAATATTATCAACCATTCAAATAAATTTCATATTAGTCTTGATAAATCTATAATTTTAGATCTTTTTTCTGGAGTTGGTTCTTTTGGTTTAGAGTGTTTATCACGTGGCGTAAGAAGCGTTTGTTTTGTAGAAAATTATTCTAGAGTATTACCGATTCTGAAAAAAAATTTAGCCAATTTAAAATCTGTTAGTAATTTTGAAATTATAGAAAAAGATATTTATAATGAGAACTTAAAGCCATATTTTAAAAGTAAATTTAATATTATTTTTTTAGATCCCCCTTATAAAGATAAAAATCTTAATACCTTAATAGAAAAAATTAGATATCTAAATATTCTTGAGCAAAACGGTGTAATTATTTTACACAGACATAAAAATCAAAACGATATTTTTTCACCAGAATTCAAAATTATAGAAGAAAAAAATTACGGTATATCAAAAATAATCTTTGGATCTTTTTAGATCAAAATTTTCTTTGTTTCTTTTTTAATCAACTCAACTTCTGGCTGGTCAAAAGGATTTAAATTTAAGCATTTACCAATTAGAATTGTTTCTAATATAAAAAAAGTAAATAATTCTCCTAGAGTTTTTTCATCCCTTTTTTTTATTTCAAAACTTCTAAAAGGAATATTTTTATCCATAAAAACCACCTCCGAGGCTTTAAATTGAGAATAAGTAATATTTGATATTTTTTTATTTTTTAAAAAATTTTGAGATATAAGTATCTTTTTATTATTAATTTTTTCAGATTTTTTTTCATTCACATAAAAAAAGGTAAAAAAATTATTTTTAAATCCATCTAGATAAAGCTGCATAACACTATGATTATCTTTTGGCATATTAGAAATTATCGGAAGTAATCCAGTTTGTTTTTTACCAAGACTTTCGGCAACTAATTGTTGATACCAACTAAACAAACTTTCAGATTTTTGATCATAATTAATTATAATTGAATTAAATTTTTTTTTTTTTATAAAATGAAGTATAGACCCTACATTATTAATTAAAGAATTAATAAATTTTTTATTTTTAATAAGATAGTTATACTGTTTGAATTTTTTTATATTCAGCCCCATCAATTCTGCAGGTAGCATCCCTACCTCTGACAATACTGAATATCTTCCTCCAATAAAATTGTTATGGTGAATTATATCGCTTTTTAATTTTTCAGCAAAAGAATAAAGGTAATTTTTTTTGTTCTCAGTAATAAAAATATTTTTATCCTTTTTCTTTATCAAAATATTTGAATTCACAATTGTTTCAGTAGTGTTTCCAGATTTTGATACAACTAAATTAACAAATTTTTTATTAAATTTTACTGAATTATTTTGAAGATTATCAACAAATAGAAATTTTTTTTTTATTTTATGTTTTAAAAATTCATAAATTGTTTTTGTCCCAAGAATAGACCCTCCCATTCCAATAATTCTAAAATAAGATGATTTTTTATATTTATTTAAAGTTTTTTTTTTATAACTATATTTATAGTTATTTCCTAATGAGTCTAAAATATCTGATTTAGTTTGAATAATCTTTTGAAACTTATTTTTTACATTTTTTAAATCTTTCTTTTCTTTAAAACCTAAAAAACTTATACCATTTGTTAGCATTAATTATTTTTAATTTTTTTTAATACTGAATCTTCAAAATTTTGATTTGCTTCATCTGATATTTTTACTTCAGTATCTTCATTGGATACTAAATCTTTGATTTTGTTGACTGAGAAATCTGATTGTTTTTCATCGGTTGGATTTGGTAATTCATTAAAATTTGGAGGCATTACAAGTGGAGATTTTTTTTCGACTAAAAACTCATCACTACTATTTTTCTTTTGATTTGAAAAACTTTCCTTTACGGTGCCACAAGAATGAACTAATAAAATAATATTCAATAAAACAAATGCTTTTAAATATTTCATGTTTTTTTTTCTTTATTACTAGCAGTTAATTCTAAAAATATCATAAAAAATACCCCAATTGTGATGAAAATATCTGCCACATTAAAAATAAACCAATGAAAATTTCCAATATGAAAATCAAAGAAATCTGGAACAGCCTTATAAGATATTCTGTCAAAAACATTTCCTATTGCTCCACCTAATATCATTAAAAGCGAATATTTTTTATACCCTATAGTTTGAATTGTCATAAACAATACAACAAATATTACAAACAATATTAAGATTGTTAGGATATTATAAAAGCTTTCTGCACCAAATGAAAAAAGACCAAAAGCAATACCTTCATTCCAAGTCAGCTGTATATTCAAAAATTTTGATGAAAATATTTGTGATCCTGAAAATTTATTATCTAAATAAATTACATACATTTTTGAAAATCTATCAATTAAAAAAATCAATAGGACTAAAAACAAATATATATAAAATTTTTTATCTAAATTTTTTAAAATCATCAAGGGTGTCTTGGACAAGGACCCTCATTTATTTTCCAACAAATTGGGCACTTGGTTCCCTTTGCTTTACTAGTGATGGCTGTGGTCTCAATATCATCTTTGTAATCAACTTCAGCTTTAGATGTAATACAGAGTTCAGAAAAATCTATATTTTCTGTAAGATTTTTTAATGTTTTGCTTATTTGTATTTTTAAATCTGCCTCTAAGCTTGATCCAATTTCTTTACTTGCTCTTTTTTCTTCAATACTTACATTGCAAATATTTCTGATTTTAATTAATTCTATCCATTTTTCACTAAGTTCATCATTTTTAAATTTATTAGGAAGTTCTTGAAATTTTTCAAGATGAATACTTTTTTTATCTTTAAATAATAATTTAAAAATTTCCTCAGTTGTAAAAGATAAGATAGGTGCAAACCATTTTAATAATGAATTTAAAATTATATTGAGCAGTGTAATTGTTGATTTTCTTTTTGTTGAATTTACAGGATCACAATAAAGATTATCTTTTCTAATATCAAAATAAAACGCAGA
>CEWG01038486.1_pt1 | contig 10386 bp, 8 predicted proteins | sample 361411 | NCBI WGS metagenome assembly CEWG01 (sample SAMEA2622173, study PRJEB7988) | marine metagenome | biome: marine biome (ENVO:00000447); feature: surface water layer (ENVO:00002042); material: "saline water (ENVO:00002010), including plankton (ENVO:xxxxxxxx)" | depth 5 m | reverse complement strand
CTTATTTTGCTAGATTCAATCCACGACTTATGTTCGGCATATGTACCTGGAGTACCCCAGCAAGCATTTTCTAAACAAAAGTCAAATGCAAACTTATTGCCATTCCTTCCATTTATCGAAATTGTATAATCATCAATTGAAATTGCATCGCTCTCATAAATCATTTGGGCGAGTGCAAGCCAATGTTCTCTTTCTGCAATTACACTAGGTTTGTCGTTATCTAAGTCCTCAAAATGTAGAGAATCATTCATAGAAGTCAGGCAAAACTCCCATTCCGGCCATTTGTCCCAAGCCTTATTTTTGGCAATGTTATGCTGATTATAGGCTGCGAAAATGTCAAAAAACTCTTTCGGTTTATCTAAGTCTGCATCATAGTCAATCAAGTCTTCTGGTTTTTTATAGCCATTATTTTCAAACCATTCTGAACTTATTTCTTCGTTATTTTCTATTTTTTTATTATTATTTTTCTTTTTCATTTTTATTCCTCCTAATTTGGCAGGGGCGCCGGGAGTCGAACCCGGATCTGCAGAGTCGCATTCTACTATGCTGTCCATTACACCACGCCCCTATTTCTGAAGGCGAAGGTACTCGGATTCGAACCGAGGTCCAAGGATTCGAAATCCTTGATGCTATCCGCTACACCATACCTCCATGCTTCAGTATGCAAAGTAAATACAACATCTATGAAAAAAATCAAAGATGCATCATTTACAATGCAAAACGTACCGATCACGTCATCAGCGATGACGGAGGGCCCGAATCAACGAAACTAAAATATCAATTCTTGTTGCCCTCATAACACTCACCTTTCCGGTACAGGCAATCATAGTGTGGCCACCGTAAAAAAACTTTCGGTCAAAAAGGCTAAAAATCGACATTCATTGATGAACTTTTTCTGTTCCTAATAAAAAAATAACAATTTTCGTAATTCTGGAATGTAAATACTAAATCAATTTAGGTTTAAGTTTAAGAATTTAAGATTAATAAAAATAGGTTTGAAATGCTAGACTAGATTATTATACAGCATACTTGCCACTCTTGAGTTGTCCATCGAACCAAAAAGGCGCTCCAGGAATGCTTGCGGCAAAAAATCCATGGATGAAAGCCCATTTATTCCAATGATTACCAACCCCCAACATCAATGCTCCGATATAACCAACAAATAATGCACCGTGAATTGTACCCACAATGGTAACCATTTCAGGGTGCCCAAGCAAATATTTTATTGGCATCGCAATTAGAAATAAACACAGTGCAGAGACTCCTTCACAATAACCGACTATAGTGGTTAATCGAACAATCATTTGATTTCCACCATGGGTCGACTTGAACCACAAGATGGGCACAACTGATCGTCGCTTTCACCATATTTGTGCTTGCAAGCGGGACAGATTGAAGCAAGTTCTAATTTGCCCATGCTCTCTACTCCTTCACCTTGTAATGAGATATATCCACTATCCATATTTCCAATCATATATTTCCCTGCACCACCTATTCTTAATAACACATCTGGGGGCAAGGTAACTGTGCCAGTATCATCAATAATCAACTCTCTTCCCTCTGAAAGATCTTCGACATCAACGCCAACTCCATGCTCAGCAACAAACCTTCCATCCCTCAATTCAAGAGAACGGTTAGCAAATGCTGCGACTTCTTTAGAGTGGGTAACGATTAAGAAAGATACACCCTCATTTTCGTGTAAGTCTTTGAACAATGCAAGAACCTCTCGGCTAGTTACCGGATCTAATGCACCAGTTGGTTCATCGGCTAAAATTAATCGTGGATTGGTTATCAATGCTCTAGCAATGGCTACTCTTTGCTGCTCTCCACCACTAAGTTTCATTGGTAGAGCCTTTGCACGATGTAAAATTCCAAGTTTGTCTAACATCTCATCGGCTAATTTCAGTGCCTTCCTAGATGATACACCCTGATGTCTAAGGGGTTGAGCAACATTATCCCTTGCATTCATGTTAGGAAGTAAATTGCCATCTTGGAAAATGAAGGATACTGTCTTCTGTCTAAGATGAACTAGTTCGGGGCCGCTCAATCTAGTCATGTTCTTCCCAGCGAGGAATACTGAACCGGCACTAGCCTTCATCAACCCACCAAGACACTTCATTAATGTGGATTTTCCAGAGCCTGAAGGACCAACTACGGCAATTGCTTCACCTTGTTTTACATCGATATGGAGACCCCTGAGTGCGACTACGTTTCCGTCCTCTGCCTTTGATTCGTAAACATGATACAATGCCTGTGCTTTTAGAATACTATCAGTCATTCTTACTCCCCCTTCAGGACCATTGCAAGGTCTGATTTTAACGCTCGGCGAGTGGTGACAAGTAACGCCATTACAACAGCAGCAAATACAGATAAGGATACAAATCCAAGTTGTAACCATGGATAGACTAATTCTCTGCGTATACTGGTAGAGGTACCACCGAAAATTCCGAAGATAAATCCGAAGACATCAAAGAAACCATTGAAAGAAAATGCTAGACCGATTCCGAGAATTAAACCTAAGACCATTGAAACCATTACAATTGATAAAATTTCAAAAAGTACTAACCGCAAGATTTGGTTTGGACTGGCACCAATCGCTTGTAGAACCGCCAACTCCTTCTTTCTCTGGTTTAGAACCAGTGACAAAAATACGAAACTCGAAGCGACCGCAGCGATACTAGCAACTACAAATTGTAGTGATAGAAGTCCGGGTGTTCCGAAAATCAAACCTCCATTTCTTTCTACAGTTTTGTGTTGACTTGCCCAATCAACTACTCCTGCAACACGGGAGTCAGCTTCGATATTGGAACCAAGGGTTTCTAAATCTTCATCAACAACTCCGTCAACCCTAAACATCCACGTTGTGGAATTATGATTTGCGCTTCTATTTTCCCCGACTAAAGTTCTCCATGAAGATTCACCGATAACTAACTCACTATCGATAGTAATAGTTGAAATTCCAGGAATATAATTGTGAAGTCCCATATATTCCAGTGTGATGTTGTGTGGGGTAATAATGAATTCAACCTGAACACCTGCGGCAAAAATTGGAGCGGCTAGTGGTGTTGGAATAAATGAACCTCCTGAGATACACCCTGTCATATTAGCCATACTTTCATCCGGGCAAGTGGCATTGCCAAGAATTGCTTGAGAAAAGTCAACCTCTCCAAATAATCCTGCCATGTTAGCACCGGTTAAATTCGCTTGATTCATCGAACCCTCTGATAGTTCAACAATAATGGTGTTAACTAAATTAGTATCCTGAAGATTAGCATTATCTAGGTTAGTTTCTACTAGAATAGATTCACTTAGGTTTGAACCTTGAAGATTTGTCCCGGATAAATTTGCTCCACTAAAATCCAAACGGCTGAGGTTTCTATAACTCAAATCCTGTCCTGAAAGGTCAACACCACTCATATCTAAATTCATCAATTCGGTATATTGTAAAAATAATTCTGACGGATTGAGATCGTCAGTACTATTCAAGAATCTAAATGAAATTTCATCCCAAGTAAATTCTAGTCGCTCGAATTGCTTATCGCCATCTTTCAAGAGAACATCATCCAAATTGCCCCCTTTGCCACCGTCAGAGCCGGCGAGTTTCAGAGTGTATGCTGAGTCTTCACCTGCAGTAAAACCAAGTTTGGAATATGCTGCTAAAGCATCAGGTACATCTGTTCCGGGAATAGATTGTTCATTCCACTTCAGCACGTCCTCACTTTCATCAAGAATAACCCAAGTACGCAATGTATCACCACCTGATGAAGGTTTCAGCAGAATACTAGGAACTGTTGTGGCAACTACGGTAACCTCGCCATCGTATATCTCATTAAATATTGAAAGTGCTTGTGACTGGTTTTGAGGATTTTCGAAAGTCACTTGGACATCTGAACCAACAGTGGCATCTACTGTTCTTTCATCGACTAGAGTCCCAGTATAACCTTGTACTGCGGCCAGGGTTACTATTGATAGCGTCAATAACATAATTACTGCTAATCGATTAACTGATTCGGTTGAGCCCGAACCCTTTAGACCTCTTTTCACATCTTTCAAAATTCGAGAGCGACCGAATAGTAGTTGCATGATTTGAGGACCTTTAGCCCCAATTCTGCCTAGCAATAACGCTCCTCCTATCCAGAGCAAGAACGGACCAAAAATTCCGAGTAGCCCTTCAAAGAAGAAATTAGAAACAATACCGTCTTCACTGCCATTCATCTCGAGCCAAGTATCGATGACTGAAATCAAACCAAAGGAGAAACATAACCAGTGAAGCCATCTTTTAGGCTCTGCTTCTTGAATTGTGCTCTTTACCCCTTCCTCTATCTCTAATTCGATGAACTTCTGTGAACGCTTCCTGCCAAACAGAATAGCTAGACCAAGTGTGGATAGCGCAGTAAATATTGTTGACCCGAAACTCAATGCCGGATCGATATCATAATCGCCAGTCTTGAATTCCATAAATCCAACCGCAGAGAGGACAATTGGTACCGAAAACATAGCCAAAAGATACCCTGCAATCCAAGCAACCGAAGAAAATACTGCTAACTCTAACAGAACCATTCCCTGAAGTCCGGCACTGTCTGCACCAATTACTCTATGAATACTAATCTCTTTACGACGCTGCTCTAATGATAAAATCAAACCGTACACCAAAACTGCTAATGACATTACAACAATTGGTACCATGATGATATAATCAAAAGTTTGAATTAATCCAAGGAAAATATTGAGGAATGTGATAGTCCCTCCAACGATATCAGTGTAAAATAGTTCGACTCCCTCAGAAGTATAATTATCAGCCATGATATCGCTCTTCAATACATTAAGCCAATCCTGAGCATCCGCAGTAGAAGAGGTAGGTAACTGACTTCGGTCGATGGTGACTCCAAGGTACATATGGTCATAATCCATCAGTGTCGCTCTCTGACTTTCCTCAAGGGCAGTCCAAGTGGTGAAAATTGGATTTGCTGCCAGAGTGGGGTTTCCTAAGTCCCACGGCTGATAGATTCCCACGACAGTCATATTTGTCATAATGATTGATTGTCGACAGTATATTTTCCCATTCGGTGATGCAGAAGCTACCCCCGGACAGGATTCAACTAGTTCGACTCCGCCAGAATCGAAAAACTCACTATCAATAACATAGACAAACTCGACAGTTTCCAACACGTCTCCAACTTCGGCTTCGGCCTGTGAAGCGATGTTTGAAGGGAGAATAACTCCTCTTTGCGATGACATGTTTACTGGGTCTGGCCATTCACCTTGACCTTGAATGATTCTTTCTCCATACCTGCTTGCTAATTCTCCGTCAAAGGCTTCAGGGCCCATCAGACGTATTGAGCGCATGTCGGATATTGGTGGACCTGCGTCTTCAAGTTCAGGATATTTGAAGGTGACATTGAGCCAAAACGGATTTTCATCATCGGTTATTGAACGCATTTCAAGTGGCTGTGCAAAAACAAAATCTTCGTTAAAAAACCCGCCACTGTGAATTCCTTGACGACCAAAAATTAGCGTACAATCGCTTAATTCTTCAGAATAGGTGTCCATCAATTCACTACAGACATTTTGCATGGTGGTTGTATTATTTGACCAGCCATCCGCCCCCTGTGCAGGTTCACGGGCATACTCAATTTTTGCGTCTATCGGTTCGCCACTGAGAGATTCATCAAAGAAAATTTGAGAGAGACCAACCCCATATGATAGCACGGTCGTAATTACTAAAGAAGCGAGGAAGACACCTGCAACAACGGCTAGTCCTCGTTCCCTTCCACGCCAAGCACTCTGTGAAGCTAGCCTGATATTTTCTGGAGCATCACGGACTCTCCTGCGCCACTTTTCTATGAAATTGATTTTCGGAGCCTCATCAGCGGTAAAGGCATCAAATTTTGGTTCATCTTTCTTAGAACTCATTCTTCTTCACCCTCTGATTCGTCAATACCCCAAGCACTCCTAATATCGGAAGCCTTGGTCTTACCGTCTGTTAGTAGAAGCATTCTGTCAGCGTTGGAGGCAAGTTCCGGGTCATGCGTTACCATAAGAATTGAGATTGGATTTTCTTTATCATGGCAAAGATCCTTGAAAAGTTGCAATACATCCTTTCCACTGGCAATATCTAAATTACCAGTTGGCTCATCAGCAAGTAGTAATGGACGGTTTCCAGCAATTGCTCTAGCGATTGCAACTCTTTGTTGCTGGCCACCAGATAATTGCTCAGGAATATGGTTCATTCGATCTCCTAATCCTACCCTATTTAGAGCAACTGATGCTCTAGTCTCTGCTTCTCTAGATTCTATTCCCGATAACTCCAAAGCCATCGCAACATTGTCAAGTGCAGAAAGATGATTGAGTAGATGAAAATCTTGGAATATCCAACCGACTAAATCACGACGAACATCGACAACACTCGAAGGGCCTCTAAGCCCGTATTCTCGAGCTTTCAACGTGATTTTTCCACCGTCACCTGGCAATAAGCCACCTATTATGTTGAGAAGAGTAGACTTTCCGCAGCCCGATGGCCCCATTAGGGCAACAAGTTCGCCAGTTTTCATCTCCATGTCGATTCCTTTGAGAACCTGAAGTTTATTGGAACCCATCCCAAATGATTTGGTAAGTTGTTGAATTTCTAGCATGACATCCACTAATAAGCAGCATCATTAGGTTTCCATATATATATGAATGTTTCAAAATGCTACCCAAGCGCTTTTTTCATTCGTCGATGAAATAATGGTGGTATTAACGCAGTCCAAAACATGACATAGTAACCATTAGGGAGTTGTGGAGATTCATCATGTACCGCTAATTCCTGATAAGGAGTACTCGACCTCAAGTGGTGAGAAGGGTGTAACGGAAGTTCCATCAAAGTCCACCTAGACCACCGATGTCTGCTCTCCCAAGCGTGGGTTGCATTTGCCCTTTCTTTCATTCCGCGTGATAGACCATAATGCTGTAAATAGTTAACAAATTCTAGTAAAAATATGGCAATAATAGCCTGCCCAACAAATGCAACAAAAATAGTCTCGGAAATTAAGAACAACGCAAGCAGTAAAATCCCCTCGATCAAAAATGATGTTCTAACATCTTTTGGTCGGGCTTTGTAAGCTCCCTTAATCTGTAAAGGAATTGTGCGCAGAAAGTGATAATACACATTTCTACCAATCGGCGCTGAGGTCGGATCTACTGGGCGTGCCCAATGTTTGTGGTGAGTGTGATTGTGCTCAACCGTGAAATGTAAATAAATTACACATAACAAATCAAGTCTAGCGAGCCACCAACTAAACGATTTAGGTTTTCGATGTCCTAATTCGTGCGCTGTGATAATTCCTGACGCACCGGAACTAAAACCGACAGATACTACCCCCAACCACAAAAACGGGTCTTGGGGAGAGGTTGAAATTTTCCAAAATAGAACCAGTATAACTATTGGTACCAAAAAACCATGAATATGGACAATGATGTCAAACGGACGACGACTATCAACAGATGGAACCTCTGAACTAGTTCCTGAGATGAAATCAAGAATCGGATACAGTCCTAGTGCTAGGAAGACGGTCGAGCCCATCCACCATCCGCCAATATAAATTCCGATAATGGTGACCAGAGGGGTCAACAACCCGAGAAGGTGATATGCCCACCTGACCATGACATACGATAGACTGGTCAGTTAAGGAACTTAGTATTTCAAGTCTCAGTTCTTAGAGTTAAAAAATCTAGAAAGCCAGGATGGAACAAACCTAATACCGCTACGATATTGTTGCGAATCGATTACGATTTCAACGTACTGGTCAAGATATTTATCCATCAGTTTCCACCTCTAATACCATACATTCCACGATTGTCAGGCGCTGCGCGAAAATCAGACATTGCCTGAACTACTTTGTCTATCCAATTGGTAAAAATACCATTTCGATAAACTTGTTTTTCCATTACTACTTCTACAAAGTTTTCTAATTCTTTATCCATGTTTACTACCTCATTAGTTGTTTTTCTTCAGTGTAAATTAGGAACCCGTGGTATATTAATAAGTGGTAACAAAGCCAACACATAGGTGTAAAAAATAAAGTAGGTGTTGTAAAAGCAACCTGTATTAATCCAGCAGTTCTGCTCCCATTTAGGGGAAATTAAAAGGAGGAAAAGTATGATTTTCAACCAAATTATCTATGCGCGCCATTGATAAAAAGATTGCTGTTGGCTAGTTTATCCGAGCCTAACCCAACACCACTTGTGGAACCGAGGAAGACGGCTCAGGAGTGGGTGCCAAATGGGTATGGACTTAGCGTTAAAAGCCAAATTGCAGAAGCAAAGATACCACATTGTAGGAGAACATGGTGGAGTTAAAACCTGTCACTGGACTAAAGAATCCTTGCTTAGAGATAGACAATGTTACAAGGGAAAGTTCTACGGTGTTCAAAGCCATAATTGTATGCAGACTTCTCCGGTCGTTGATCAGTGTAACCTTGCCTGTACTTACTGCTGGAGAGAGCCGCACATGGATACTCTAGAACTTACCAACCAAGACCCCAAGGAATTATTGTACGAATCGGTTAGAGCTCAGCGCCGCCTTCTTTCGGGATTTGGAGGAAATCCTAAAGTTCCTCGAGAAAAATGGTTAGATGCTCAAAATCCTAAGCATGTTGCTATCTCATTAAACGGTGAACCTACACTATACACAAGGTTGGCTGAATACATGGATCTTTGTCATAAGCATGGTATGACCACAATGCTTGTCACAAACGGTACCTTCCCAAAAGTTTTGGAAAGACTGGATACTCTACCAACACAACTATATGTTTCTGTCGATGCTCCAAATAAGGAAGTATTCGATAATGTTTGCAGGCCGAAATGGAACTCTAGAGCATGGGAACAGTTTGAAAAGACGATAGACCTACTACCTTCATTAGACACCAGAATTGTTTGTCGACACACATTGATGAAAGGGATTAACATGAGTGATAAACATATAGAGCAGTTTGCTGCTTTGGATAATCGGGCCGACCCAGATTTTATCGAAAATAAAGGCTATGTTTTTGTCGGACATAGCAGGGAAAACCTAAGCGCAGAAAACATGCCCAGTCACGATGACATAATGGATTTCTCTGCTAAAATTGCACCACAGACCGGAAGAAAAATTCTATCCGATTCAAAGCCGAGCCGTGTTGCACTAGTTGGACACAAAATTACACCGATTCCAATTCCTGAACCAACTATGTTTTTCCCAGATGACTTAGGGATTGCTCCCCCTGTGAAACACCTCCCAATTATTCAATAATCGGGAAAAAAACTGGCGCGTCTCCGTTATGCCATTGTTGATACTTCTGCATACAAATTCCAAACTCTAAACTTTGCAAATTACTAGAAAGCCAGTCATGTACATTACTCCAGGTTTGTGAATCAAACCAATTTCTGTCATGGTTGGCAAATTGACGGACAAACGGGAAAAGCGCATCATTCAGAGCTGTGTTTACGATTCCAGATTTGAGAAAATCGTCCAAGTCAACAAGATAATCTGATGCTTTTTGACGGTGATAAACGCTATCAACATCTTCAAATCTATTAGGATATTTATATCTGTCAAGATGGTATTTGAAATCTTCATCGTTTCTAGTGACCCACTCCTGTTCCATTTCACTCAGTTTCCAATCTAATACATGTTGCATAATTTCAAGGCTTTCCTCAATAACAGTTCCATCGGGTAACAAAAGTACTGGAACTGTTCCTTTGGGTGATATCTGCATCATGTGCTGAGGTCGGTCACGAAGAATTACTTCTCTATGCTCCACTTGATAATCAGTTCGGACTATGGACATCCTCGCTCTCATTGCGTAGGGGCATCTTCGGAAACTGTACAAAATTGGAACTTTTGACATCACCACAACTCCATCATTCTGGAGGTGTTGGAGGTGCGTAACCCCCGTCTACTGCTTCTTGGACTATTTTCATATCTGAATCAACCATCATTGCGACCAATTGTTCAAACGATGTTTCAGGAACCCAGCCAAGCTCTTTCTGAGATAGTGATGCATCGCCTATCAACAAATCAACCTCCGCAGGACGGAAAAATTTGGGGTTGGTTCTAACTCTAATTTCACCTTCCTGGTCAGTGGCAATTGTGTCGACTCCCTCTCCTGACCATGTCAATTTCATACCGACGTGAGAAAAGGCTAGTGAAATCATATCTTTGACACTGTGAGTTCTTCCAGTAGCCACCACATAGTCGCCTGGTGTTTCCTGTTGAAGCATTCGCCATTGCATTTCAACATAGTCGCCAGCAAATCCCCAATCTCTCTTAGCCTCAACATTTCCAATCCATAGGCACTGGTCAAATCCATGGGCTATTCTTGCTGCGGTCATTGTAACTTTTCTAGTCACGAATTCAAGTCCTCTCCT
>CEWG01065396.1_pt1 | contig 10405 bp, 7 predicted proteins | sample 361411 | NCBI WGS metagenome assembly CEWG01 (sample SAMEA2622173, study PRJEB7988) | marine metagenome | biome: marine biome (ENVO:00000447); feature: surface water layer (ENVO:00002042); material: "saline water (ENVO:00002010), including plankton (ENVO:xxxxxxxx)" | depth 5 m | reverse complement strand
AAGATAAACCAAATAATGATAAAGATAAACCAAATAATGATAAAGATGATGATAATAATGTAAATAATTTAATTACTAATATTAATAAAGACATTGACAATACCATATTAACTAAAGATGATGATGATAATGTTGATAAGGATAAAGATGATGATAATTTATTGGAAGACTTAACAAAAATTGATATATTGAATCCAACTGATAAAAAAAAATATCATACAAGAATACTTAAAAGATTAAAAGATTTTGATAATGAATTATTTGGATTTGGGATTAAAAGTGGTCATGGTACATATTCTAGAAAATGTCAATCATATAAACAACCAATTGTTATTACAAAAGAAGAAAAACAAATAATAGATAAAAATTATCCAAAATCATATGCTAAAGCAGTAAAAGGAATAGGAAGTACTGCTGAAAAAAGAGAAAATTATTACTATATATGTCCCAAAATTTGGTGTCCAACTAGTAAAGTAAGTATGACACAAGAGCAATATGATGATAAAAAATGTCCTAATAAAGAACTACCTATAATAATTACACATAATAGTTGGAAAAAAAAAAATCCAGAAACAGGTGAAATAGAAGATATTATTTTGAGATATCCAAACTTATTATCCAAAGATTTACATCCAAAAAAGTTATCAATGCCTTGTTGTGGAACAAAAGATGAAAAGAAGAAAATTAAAATTGATAAAATAACAAAAAAATATATTGTTAAAGATATTTCTTTACCAGCTCCTGTTGATAGATACGCTATGTTACCTATTAAGTTATCAAATATAATAGGTAATATAAATTGTAATGATTTGGCAAATAAATCTACGAATTGTTTTGTTAGAAAAGGAATTGAAAGTAATGAACAATATTTTATATCAACATTAATTTATCTTATGAATAATGATAAAGTTAAAGACTTAGAAGATTTTAATAAAGTAATTGAAGATAATATGAGTCCATTAGATTATATTGAATTAAATAATGGCAATACATTAAAATTATATTTAAATGATTCTATTTCAATTTATGATAATAAAACTTTTAAAAATTTTAAGAAATGGTTTATTACTCAAGAAAAATATATTGAAAAAATGAATTTAAATAATTTAAAAAACAAAATTAAGAATTTAGATGAATTTAAATATGAAGATAATAATAATTATAATAACGCTATTTTGAGAGAATTTATGATATATAATTCATTTACTAATTTTAAAATATATTTAAGAACAAATTTGACAAAAAGTCATGAAGATGTATTACAAATATTTGCAAATAATTATGAATGGTTAAATCCAAATAATTATAATATTATATTATTAAATTCAACTAAATCAGATAAAATAAAATTACTATGTTCTAAGTTTATAAATTATAAAGATAAAACAAATTTTGTCAATAAATTTGTTTTTGTATTAAAAAGTAACGGGATTTATGAACCTATTGTAAAAATTATAGGTAATGATATGGTAGAAAGTAATAATTTTGATTATTTTGAAGATAATGAATTTAAAAATATTATAGATTTACAAAAGGAAAAATCAAATATATCAAATTTAAAAGAATATATTGATCCAATTTTATTATTTAAAGAATTAAAAGAATTGGGACAGAAAATTAAATTTGTTGTAATTAATATGAGTTTTAAATTATCTGGTTATTTATTAAAAAATAATCTATTTATACCATTAGATAGTAATATATTTTCAAGTAATATATTAAGAGATACAGATATAGATTTAAATAAATTGAAATATATATATATTGAAGATTTAATAAATTACAAATGTAAATTAGAATTAAATAAAATTAATGATTTATTTCAAATATTAAATACAGAATTAAATACAAATTATTATCCCACTTCTGAAAATAATGAATTAATTAAAAATAAACAGAAAATAGTAGCAATTAAATTAAATAATAATATAATTCCATTAGATATTAATAATGAGGATAAAAAAATAATTAAAGATTTACTAATTAATGAAATTGATGAAACAATATTCTTAGGTTCAGAAAGTAAAAATGATGTAAATTCTTATAATAATGATATTGTAAAAAGAGAAAAAGATTACAATAATAAATTAAAAGATATAGTAAAAAAAATAATGACAGATACAACTAAATATGAAAATATTGAGTATTTAAAACATAAATTTAATCCACTTCCTGATAATATTAAATTTGATAAAATTAAACAAATATTGAATTCATTAAATATAGAAATTGATAATGATAAAATAGATGAAATAGTATATGATATTTACATAAAAGATTTAAATTATATATTAAAGAAAAATAATAGTAAATTAGAAATTCAAACTAATGAAATAGTTTTAAATCAAGAAGATATACAGAATAATAAATTAATTAAATTAAGTCAAAAATTAATTAATCCATATAAAACTATTGAAAATAGTATTGAAGATTATATTAATTATATTCCTATTTCCATTTCAAAAACTAATAATAAAACATTTAAATTTTTAACAGATACATTTAATATAATTCCAAAAAAATGGGCAGATAGTTTATCTTTCTTTGAAATAAATACGAGAGATAATAATAAAAATACTACAGAATATTTATTAAACATTTTTGTAAAAACTTCAATTTTATTAAAAAATAAAGGATTAAATGAAAAAAAATTAAAAGATAAAATTAATAAATTAAGAATTGAAAGTTTTAATGAAGATAAAGATGAATTTATTAGAGAATTTCAAATGAATAAATATTTTGAAACTAATTTATTAAAGTTAGGTTTAGATTCTGAAGTAGATGAATATAGTCAGATAGAACAAATATTTGATGATAATTATAAATATTCATTCTATGAAATAAAAAAATTATCTGAATTAGTAAAAATTAATACAATAATATTAACAAAGGAGAATACTGGAATATTACCTAATTCAATTAAATGTATATATACTGGTTCTGATAAATATTTATTATTATATCTTAATGTTAATACTGAGGAATATGATGATTTTAATTTAATTGTTAAGAATATAAATAAATTTATATTTGAAGAAGAAGACTTTAAGAATAAATTTAAAGAAATAATAAAAAAATATTGTTCAAAATCATTTATTAAAAAAGATTAATTTGTTATTATTACTATATTTAATATATTAAATTATGCTTTTAAAGTTACATTTTTACAATTATCTCCTCTTTTATCACAAATTTTAAAATCATCTGGATTATCAAGATGTAATTTTACATTAGATGAAGATAAAATTATATTATTATCAGATGTTAAATTAATTGTAGATGCATTATCTAAATAAGTATTTTTAGTTTTTTGTGCAGGTCTTAAATATGTATTACCATTAGAATGTGGTAAATAACTAGTTTGTGAACCTCTTTGTCTACTATTTTTAAATTCATTTTGCCTACTATCAAATATATTTTTTGTCCATGCTGTTAATGTATTTATACCGGAATGTAGCACATTATTATTTGATTGTAATCTAGCAATATTAGTTTTACTTTTACCTTTAAAATCACCAATATTAATGTCTTTATTTGTATTACCAGGTCTTAAATATGTATGACCATTAGAATTAGGCAAATAACTATAAGGTCCATTCTTTTTTCCTAACCTAAATTCATTAACTTTAGGTTGTATAGTTTGTTTAAAATTATTGAATTCTTTGTTTAATTTTTCATAATTAGATTCTAATTTTTTATTTTTATCTTGTAAATCTTTATTTTTTTCTAGTAATACTGATTCATTAAAATTAATATCATCTTTCATTTTTGTTAGATTATTTTCTACTATATTTTTAAGATGCACTCTATCAGTATCCATCTCAGATACTTTTATTCTAGCATTTGATATAACAAAATACATTACTAATCCTAAAATAAATACAGATACAAAAGATAAAACTCCTCCTATCATTTTATATTTAAAAATAAATTTATTTTAATTTTAATTAATTCTAAATTTTAATTAATTTTAATTTAATTAAATCTTAATATGAATCATTATGATCAATATAACTTTCTCCAATTTTTTCATTATTATTTTTTATAAAAATCTTATTTTCAATTTCTTCAAACTTAATATTTTCATTATTTTCAATAAAATATTGCTTAATTTTTTTTATTTTTTCTAATTCTGAATCATATAATGATAAAAATCTTGCATCATCAATATATGTTGATCGTAATTCAAGTAATCCATTTAAACCTAATAATATATTTTGTTTAAAACTTTCTACATTTTCTTTTATATTATTTTTTTCTTTAAAATGATACTCAGTCATATCAATTAAATTATTTATAAAATTAAATACATCTGTTCTTTTATCTCCATAATATTTTCTTTTTAACCATAGCATAGTAGTATCTTTATCAATTGTAATTAAATTCCCACGAATACTTAGTTTATCGCCGTTTGTTATTGATGATAGTAGTTTCCACAAGGAATTTAGATTCCAAATATTTAATAAATTTGAATTCATATGAATTAATTAAATTTAATAAATAAATTAAATTTAAATATTATTATCTAAATATTATTATCTAAATATTATTATCTAAATATTTGCTATTTCATTTTCATTTAATAAATAATGAATATTTAATGCTGAAGTTCTACCACATCTTTGAGCTCTACCAATAACTTGCTTTTCAATCTCTGCATCAAATTTGTGAAACATTATTATATCAGTTGTATTTTCTAGATTTAGTCCACAACCATAAAAATTAATATTAATTAATAAAATATTTAAATCATTATTTTTATAATTATTTAATTTATTTTCAATTGAATACTTATTACCTTTTAAAAAGCTATATTTTATATTATTTGTATCTAATACATTTACAATACTTTCAAATGAAATATCATATTCAGTAAAAATTAAAATTTTAGAATTTTTATCTAAATTTTTTAATAAAATTTCTAAGTTTTTTAATTTATCAAATTCTTTATTTGGTAAATCTTCATCCATCACTTTATTCTCAATTTCATCCAATTTTTCTTTATCTTGTATCAAAAATATATCTTCTTTCTTCATATGACTTTTACATAGTGGGCATTCTGGTTTTTCGCATAACCAGAGATTGATACATTTAAAACAAAATATATTAGAACAGCATTTGACAACAGTTTTTTTATTAGCATCTGGTGGACAATAACAAATTGAACATAGATCATTATTAGCAATTCTCTTTTTAATACCATCTACTTTAATTTGAATATCATTTTTCTTATTATGTAATCTACTTATTCTTTGGTTTCTTTCAGTATTATTTAGTTCAATATTTGTATTAAATGTCATTTCATTAATTCCGGATATTTGTATATCTATATTTTTAATTTCAATTAGATATTTACCAATAATATTATCAATTAAATTATTTTCAGTTATTTTTTGTTTGGAATTAAATAATTCTATAGCAGCAGAATCATTATTTGCATTTAAATAATTTATTATATTTTTATCAACAATTCCATTCAATAGTTTTATCATTATTGGATCTTTACATTCTATAACAAATTGATTTGGTTCTGGTATAGAAAATGATTGTTGTATATATTTGTTATCATTTTTTAGAACTAATACATGTGCAAATTCCTTTTTCATACAATAATAAATATTTGAGAATAATTCTTTAACATAACCATTATTACTTAAACCATTCGTTTTTTTAATACATGTATTAAGTTTATCATCGTAGTAATAAAACCCCTTAGGATATAATAAATTTGAAAATGATGCAGATATAAACCAATAAAATTTACAGGATATATTTTTATTATTTGGTATTTTTAAACTATCTATTTCATCAAATATAACTCTATTTATTTTAATATTATTTATAATGATTATATTTGATATTTGCCGGAAATGTGTGTCTGATATTAATATTAATTCATAATTATTTAATTTATTAGCATCTTCTATAAATTCTTGTAAATCTTTTTTTCTTAAAATTAATTTATAATTGAAATCATTAATATCTATTATATCTTCAATATATTTAGTCCATTGATAAAATAAATTATGAGGAACTATTAATAAATTTGTTTTATATGTATTAATTTGTCTAGATATATTTATGAAAATTTTATTTAATCCAAAAGATTCTATCTGTGAACAATTTATTTCTTTATTACATAAAAGTAATGACAATATAATATATGATTTACCTGAACCAACTTTATCACCAATAATTCCAATATTAGTAGTCATATAGTCATTATCCTGTATATTTGGATATCTATTATTTATATTAGGATAATTATTAAGTTTAATCCTATTATTTTCAAAATTGATACAGGCATTTAATAATGTTAATTGGTGTGGTTTTAATTTAATTTTAATATTTTCAGGTTGTTCCATAGTTTCAGATTTTTCATTTAATTCATAAACGTTTATATTATACATATCTCTAAACATTTATAATTTAATTTGTTAAAATGTAAAAAAATTAAATAAATTATTTAAAATACAATTATAATATAAAAAAAATTACAATTATTAAAATATCAATAAAATATATGTTATAATATTATTTAAATAAATTTATATTATATATATTCTATAATTAAATGAGTATTGAAGATATAGATTATCTTTATAAAAACTCTATTAAAGAAAGTGTAGTAACCTTAGTTGATAGTTCCACTAGAAATAAATTTTTATATCCTAAATCAAATAGTTATACAATTGATTTTGAAGAACCTTTTAGATATGTATATGGTGTAGATATTTTAGAGGCATCTATACCTGTTTCAATGTATCAAATTGATAAAACAAATAATACTTTATTTGTTTGTTATCCTGAAAATTATAATGATATTTATGATTCAAGTGGTCATACTAGATTACACTCAAAACATTCACCTTATTATGATATAAGTGGTAATTTTAATAGTATTGATATAAGTGGTAGTAGTTTTGAATTTTATAAAATTGAATTAGAACCAGGAAATTATGATTTAGATCAATTAATATCACAAATTAATCTATTATTAAATTTAATAATAGGACCAAAAACAATATTATGTACTTCAGTATTTGCTGAAAGTGATGATAATACACTTAATAGAACAAATGATATACAAATGAAAATAACATTTATTAGTATTAGTGGTAAAGATTTTTATATAATCGGTCATAAATCAAGCATATTAACAACATTAGGATTTGGAGATTATAGTCATTCTAATTCAGAAGCAAAAATTCCCTGGTTATTACCAGAAGATAAAAGAAATTATAGAAATATTGATACTAAAGAAACATTAAAATTACTATTAAGAACAAGTAATGATATATCTGGAGGAAGTATAAGTGAAGTTATAGATTCATATAGTACTACTAATACTGATTATATATTAGATAATTTAGATATTAAAATTGAACCTAATATATCAGGTCAAGATAATTATATAATATATTTAGATGATAAAAAAAAAGGTAAAGATAATCCTTATAATGTATTATATAGTTATAAATTATCTACTGATAATGATAAAAGATTTAATGAAAATAATCATGTAACTAGACAACTTTATACAAATAGTCATATTAATACATCATTGATTCCCAATTCATTAACAAGCAAAAAAACTGTAATACAAGGAGAACAGTATGGTAATGGTACATATTTAGTTGGATATAATGGTTTATCTAGTGATAATAGACCCTTTAATATATTTGATGGTAAAATAATAGATAGTGATGGTTCATATTCTGTATTAGAATTTGTAAGTGTTGATGGCGCATTAAATCAACAAGTTCAAAATTTAAGATTAGGAATTGAAAGAAAAGAAATTAATAAAACAACTACAAATGATGATATTACTGAACTTAATCCAATTATAAATGCTTTTAATATAACAATTGATAAAAGAGAATTAATTAAAAATTTAAGTGAAGAAGTTAAAAAAAAAATGAATAACACAGCAAATAAAAATAGTGATATATCAGGTATATATATTAATCCAATTGTAAATGTTTATGATGAAAGTAGTGAAGATATTTCTGGATTTGTTGATCAAAATTCAAGTATAAATCCTACCCCGATTATAAAAGCTTCTAATACTGAAAAATTTTTTATTTCATTTAATGAATTAAATAATAAAAATCATACAATTACTAAGGATATATATCTTCCTAATAGTACCAAAAGTAACCGTTATGAATTTATTCTAGGCGATGCTAGTGGAAATACTATATTAGGAGATGGTAACAATAAAATATTTAATTATGGGGATGCTGATACATCTGGTACTAATTTAGTAGTTGTTGATTGGAGATTACTATTAAAAGAAATACGTTCACCAGGAATTGTTAATTTAGCAGGTGGAAAAAATAGATTTTGTGTTTTAAGAAGTAATATAATTGAAAAAAACTTAAATTCTACAGTTAAATATCGTAAGAATTCGCCAGGTATTGCATTATTCAAATTAAATGTTGAAGGATATACTGAAGATAGATTTGACTACACCACTGTAAAATATAAAGCATTTCATCCAATAGGAAAATTATCTTCTATTGATTTTAGATTTGAAACAATAGATGGTAATTTGTATGATTTTAAAGACACAGACCATCATTTTCTTTTAAATGTTAAATTCTTTGTACCTTACCAAAAAGTTTCTAAAAGAGATTATTTATTAAATTCTAATTATAATCCAAATTTAATTAAATATAGAAAAAATCAAATGGATAAATTTAATGAAGATGAATTAGAAAATAAAGTTATTAATAACTTTAATAAAGAATTTCTAGAAAAAGAAAAACAGTATGAATATTCTAGTGATGAAGATTTAGAATATATTAATAAATCTGAATCTTCTGATTCTTCTGATTCTTCTGATTCTAATAGTATAGATAGTGATACGAGCGAAGAAACTTTAAATACCAATTCTAATCAATATTTTAATATGAATAGAACTATTTATAATTCTAATTATAAGGATAGTATATTTTAATAATTAAGTTTTATTATATTTTTAACTTGATTTTTTGTAATTATATACTTTCTATTAAGTTCTAATATAGGTAACTTTTCTACTTCACCTATTTTTTCTAATAATTGAAGATTTTGTTTTCTAATAATATTACATAATATTTCTATATATATCTGATTTATTCTAGTATTATTTTCTATTTTATCAATTTTATTTTTAACCATTATAAATTATAATTTATAATTTAATAAAAAAATATTATTCAAATTTTAATTAATTTAATATTAATATAATCTATTTTTAAAATCCAGCATACATTGGACCTGTGAATGCTTCTACTGCACCCTCAAGTTTTTTACCAACTTCTTTAACTTCATCTACAACTCCAGTTACTACTTTTTCGGTGTCATCTTTAACAGTTGTAAGAGGAGATTGGAAAGTTTCAGCAGGTGGCATTTGGGGGACTGGTTCTCCAGACTCATCGCCAAGAGGAGTTTCATCATCATCTCCCATTACTTCTGATTTGTGTGCTTCAAAGTCTTCTTTATCACAATTATCAAAAGGTTCTTTAGGAACTAGTCCTCCAACAGTTGCAGCAACTGCTGTAAGTAGAAGTAATACAATAGCTAGTGTCATTTGAGGTTTCATTATTATTTATTATATAAAAAGAAAAAATTTATAAAATAATTACAATTAAATAATAATTTTAATTAAATCAAAAATAATTTTAATTAAATGAAAAATAAATTTAATTAAATGAAAAATAATTTTAATTAAATGAAAAATAAATTTAATTAAATGAAAAATTATTTATTTTAATAAACTTAAATTAATATCTATATAAAAAATAAATAATAAATGGCAGATTTAGCAACTGTATTTGGAAATACTGGAGATACTGGAATGAATAATGCAAGACCAGGACCACACAATTCTGGTTCTAATACTGTTCCACATGTTCTTACTAATAATCTTAAAAATGATAATAATCAATACAATCATCCATCAACTCAACCAACTAGTCAACCTAAAAATGATAAAGATGTAGATGAAACAATTAATAAATTAAAAACACATATTGAAAATCAAAAGAAAATTAATACACTAAAAGAAGAATTAAAAAATAGTAAAAATAATGATTCTATAATTGATAAATATATTAAAAAGAAAAAAGATATGCTCAAATTATTTGTAATGGTACTATTAGTTCTATTAGCATTCTGTTTACATGATGTAATTAAAGTATATCTAAATAAATATATTCTATCAAAAGATCTAACAAGTAAAGAAGAATTATATTTAAGACTAGCAATTCCTCTTACTATATATTTTGTTATATGGACTATAAAGGCATTTTCTAAATAATTAAATTATTAGTACATTTCTATTAATTTTAATTAGTTTATAAAATTTAATTAATTCATAAATTTTAATCAAATGTAATTTTTTTAAATATATTAAAAT
>CEWG01000567.1_pt1 | contig 10406 bp, 12 predicted proteins | sample 361411 | NCBI WGS metagenome assembly CEWG01 (sample SAMEA2622173, study PRJEB7988) | marine metagenome | biome: marine biome (ENVO:00000447); feature: surface water layer (ENVO:00002042); material: "saline water (ENVO:00002010), including plankton (ENVO:xxxxxxxx)" | depth 5 m | reverse complement strand
TATATCTCAAACTTGTTTGGTTTGATACCACGAATAACTTTGTATTGGACACTACCAATAGAAAACTCAACCTCAACCATAGTAGAACCATTGTTAATAGAGTTTACCATCTGATTTTTACTGATTGACCTAAAAGGTTTACCAAACAACCCAAAACACAACGCATCAAGAATGGTAGACTTACCAGCACCATTCTCACCAATGATAAGTGTTGTAGGATTTCTATCTAGTTGAATCTCTGTAGGTTGGTTTCCAGTTGACAGAAAGTTTTTCCATCTCACATACTTAAAATTAATCATATTTCTAAATCTTGGGCCTCTTTGTAAAGTTGTCTCTGTATGTTTATCAATCTAGGTTTATCCAGTGTCGTATCCAGTTCCTCTACATACTTACTTAGTATTGTCATTGTGTCTTGTGTATTCTCAACAATATCATCTGAAACAGAGTTAGCATCCATGTCAGAAAAGTCTTCTATGATTTTTACTTCGTGACAGTCTGCCTTTAACAATCTTTCAGTAAACTTATCAAACTGATACAAATCTTTCTTATTTACAACAATAAGTTTAACATAATTATCTTTGTACTCTGTGATGTCGTGTTCATCATAGTTCTTGTCGGTGTCATCATAGTATATTTTTTTATGAATAGTTCTTGGATTTATAATCCTGTCCAACTGCCTGTTGTCGGTGTTAAGGACATGAAATCCTTTTCTATCTTCACAATCGTTCCAATAAAACTCATATGGACTACCCAAGTAATATACCTGACCATCATCAGATTTGTGATGGAAATGCCCACTAAAAACACTATCAAATTTTGAAAAAATAGATTTACTATATCCATGTTCATTCTTCATACCCTTCATCATCTCAAAACCAGCAATTTCTAAATGACCCATACACATATCAGCTCTTGACTGGTCTATGATTTTCATTGTCGAAGCATGATTAGACGAATTTATCCAAGGCACAAATAAAACAGATAACTCACCAAACGTAACCTCTTCTGCCTCTGGATAAATCTTAATATTTTCATATCTATCACCAATTAATTCTACAACAGAATTTACATCATTGGTGTTCTTAAAATAAGTATCATGGTTTCCAACCAGAACATGAAGTTCTATTCCAAGATCTATGAAAGGTTGTATAAATTTCTCACGAAACTCTTTTGCTGTTCTATATGAAACATACTTACGTCTGTCCATTATATCACCTAAGTGAATACAATGTTTGATATTATGTTCTTTTAGATATGGAAAAAATTGTTCATCATAAAACTTATAAAAATACTCACTAAAGTTTATATTATCATTCCTTGCACCAAAATGAGTATCGGTAATTATTGCTACATTCATCTAATATTTCCTACCACTACAATCCTTTCATCATCTGTTTGTGATACTGGAACTCTATGGTTCATCACAGATGGAAAAATAATTAAGTCACCCACTTTTGGATAGATATGTTTTTCTTCACCATTACCTACAAAAATAAATGGTTCTGTATTGTCTGTTGTCTTTACATAATATGTCCAACTTAATGCAGATGGCCAGTGATGATGTGTTTTTATATAGTGTCCTTTTCTATACAAAGCACCCCAACAGTCCTCTGTTTTAAAATCATGTTCTTTTGGACAAAAGTTATCTAATACTAATCTTGATATCGTTTCAAACTCCTTTATGAAAAGGTGCGACTTATAATTAGTCATGTGATAATTATCAAGATCTTGTTCTTTTTGTTTTTGTTCTACATTTTCATCTCTAAACTCTTTTATTCTAGTTTCTATCAACCAGTTTAAATCTTCAATGTATGGATGATACTCACAGTCATCAGGCCATACTAGATTCTTTTCTTCTTCAAAAAGATTATAGTGTCGTGCCATAAATGCATACTGTAATTCTTGCACCACAATACCTTTCAGATCTGGTATTTCACCTTTTTTAATTTTAGGAGTTAAACCAATAGGAACTGTTAAATTTTCCATATCACTCATCCATGAAGTTCTCTAAACCTTTTGGTTCATCTTTACTTTCTTTCTTTTTTGGTTTATACACTGCTTCATCTGGTAACATTACATTTGGGTCAAACCCACCTATGTTATAATTCGTAAAGTCTCCAGGCATTGTCGTATACTGTGCAAAATCTTGTTTCTCTATCATCATATGTTTAACATGAGATTGTTTCTTTTCTTTTTGTATTCTACGAATAAAGGCGTAGTAAATAATTTGTGTAAAATATGCAAATGGATTTTTAGATTTTTCTGGGTCAAAGTTATGAATGTATTGCAGACAGTTCTCAATACCATCTGATATCATTTCTTGTCTGTATGTGTAGTTTATAAAGTTTGGTCTATACGATAGACCATTAGCAATCTTTAAAAAACACTCACCAATATAGTTTGTAATTCTAGGGACTTCATCTCCAGCTTCTTCTGCATCCTTACACTTTTCTTTCCAATCAATCATAGCTTGATGAAACTTTTTATTATCAACATAATGCACTGTTTTTTGTTTTTTCGCCATTGGGACTTCCTTACAAATAATTAGATACATCTTATCAAATATATTTGATTATGTCAAGGTAAATTAATATTTTTTTAAGTGTTGACAAGACTGATAATTGTGTGTATAATCACTTTGTGACTCATCAGATATAACTAGTGTATTGTACTTTTCTGTTTATCTAAGATAGCTTCCATCTCATCTAAATCTTTTTCTAAATCTTCAATTCTTTCTTCTTCTTTTTCTATAACTCTAATTTCTTTTTCTGTCGGGCCTTCGTCTAAATCACCGATTGAATCCATACTTTTTAAAACATACTCATAATATTTTTGTAATCCAGCACTAACTGGTGTCATCATCACGATTGTATTTTTTTGGATTGTAAATAGTTCCTCATCAGAATAAGGTTGAATCCATCGTGAAAGGCCTAGTGATTCCACCATTCCTTTTTCTGTAGTTCTACTATAAGTTTCCATTTTTAGTGGTGAGGATATCTGTAAAATTAAATCTGAATCTGATTCAACATTACAGATTATATCTTCTCCGTTGGATAATTTTACCATTTGATAACTCATATGTTTACCCTACTGATTTTGTAATTAAAGTTTTCACCTTTGTAAATATTTAGTCTTTCTGTGAAGTGTCTATATGTGAAGTTCTGTCTTGATTTGTACGAGGCGTTGTCGGCAATATCAAACAGGCGAACACTTGATTTATTCTCCATCTTTCTAAGTCCACGCCCAATCGACTGCAAGACCCTGATCTTGCTTTTTGAAGGAGAGGCGAACACGATGTTGTTGATATTCCTAATGTTAATACCAGTAGAAAACGTGCCATAACTTGCAATGATGAGGGAGTCTTTTTCGTTTTCAACGATACCCCTAATTTTTTCTCTGGTTTCAGTAGTTGTACCACCATATACAAAGAACACTTTCTTGTTAAGTTTATTTATCTCATTATACAATAAAACTCCATGCTTGTCCACCAATTGAAAAAGAACCAGTGTATTACCTTTTATTGTTTTACACAAATTTTCTATAAACTTATTTCTTTTTGTGTGTGACACAATGTAGTTTAGTTCCTCTGCATATGTATATTTCCTAATTCTTTTACATTCTTCATCAGTATGTTTCAACACAACACAGTCTATGTCTAACTTAGCAAGTGTCTCATCATCCATCAACTCTTTAGTTGTGGTAACTTGTGTGACTTTACCAAACAAACCCTCAAGCACAAGTCTATGTGTTTGTGTTCCATCAAGTGTGCCTGTTAACCCAAATCTATATTTACAATCAGCACTTCTTGCCATAATATCTGTGAGTGACTTAGCCTTAAATAAATGTGCTTCATCACCTATGATGCAACCATACTGTGCAAAGTAGGGTCTGTGAAGTTTATACAAACTCTGCCAGGTAGAAATCACCACAGGTTTTTTAGAACCCTTGTCATGTCCAGCATACACCCTATGAATGTGTTCGTCCTTCCAACCATAGTCAATGAAGTCAGAATACATCTGTTCAACCAAAGATGTCGTTGGAACAAGTATCAGTGTTTTTAGATTCATTAGATGGTAGTAACGAACAAGTGTGTAGATTATTAGTGACTTACCCGAAGCAGTAGGAGATAGAAGAAGACAACGATTTGTGCGTATAGCATGGAAGATTGCATCAATTTGATAGTCACGAAATTCGATAGACTTTCCTCTGGCTTTTGGTCGTAATGATTCGGCAAATTTTCTAACGCCTTCACGATCAATATTCCGTTCATTTTCTACTCCTTCCTCTATTATATATTCTATAGAGTTTCTTGAACAAAACTCTTTTATATAAGGTAAAAGACCAACGTATATTCTTCCATTGTGTGGAGAAAACAATCGTATCTTACCATCCCAAAGTTTCTTACGATAATGAGGCATATACTTAGCCCCAGGCACTTCAAACGTGAAGTAGTCTGTAAGTTCCCTTTCCAGATCATCGTCTACCTTGAGTTGTAGATACACTTCATTTATTTTAGATATTAACATCTTGCAAACTATTCGGTTCTCCGTACATACCTCTGATGATAAAGTTCCAAGATATACTCACTCTTTCAGAACCAGTTGGAGGCACCCAATGTGTTAACCAAGATGGAAAGATAACACCAACTCCAGTTGTGCAAGGTATCGCAATGATATCAGAGTTTAATGTATTGTCTTTACTTTTGTTTGGTCGCATAACACCAGATTGTGGGCGTGGGTCAAAAAACTGTATGGGTGAAGATAGTTCATCAGACTGAACGTAATACACTCCAGAAAAAAGATGATTAGAATGTGAGTGTGGTGCGTGTGCATTTCCCTTTGGTAATGCATTACCCCACATTCCTGTCATCTCTAGTGAGTCATATTTGTATTCCATCTTCTTCACAACCTCGTGTGTTGCATCATTGATAGTATTTCTCAGTCTTGCAAACTCTGGTATTTTGTGAAGATTATTTTTTGTATGTTTTGACAAACCACTTACAGAAAGGGTTTCATTATTTTTTGTACCCTTTATATAATTAACCATAATCTGTTGTTCTTCTTGTTCCATCTTATGATTGAATATATGTAATGCTGTAGGAAAAACTAAGTGTGTCTTAATCTTTTCCATAGAAATCCAACCTATCACCACTTGCGTTATCAGTATAATCAACTTCTTTCCACGTTTTAAACACTACGACTGATCTTAGTCTATAACACTGTCTAGAAACTGGCATGGCTTGATGATTTAATTTTGCATCAAAAACTAGTAAACGATTACCAATATAGTTTACATATTTGTCTATTTCATTTCGAGCATCATTCCAAATAGCAGTTCCACCTAACCATTCAGGCTCCCAATCTAAAATAGGATAATACATCATGGTAAGATCACCATCGTCTTGGTGCATATGAGGTTCTATTCCAAATGTATGTGAGTTCATATAAACTCTTTTAAACCCCATAATATCATATCTGTTCTTAAAATCATATTTTGCTTTAGCTGTTTCCCATATCGGTGATAAGAAATCCCAATCATCTGCTATTTTTTCTTTTCCACAAAGAACGTGCCAGTGTTTGTTGATACCCCCTTTTTGTGAGTCGTAATCATAATGCCAATGATTTTTTGCCCTCATCTCCATATCAATTAACTCTGCGACATGAGGTTCTAATACGTTGTCAAATATATCAATCAAACCTCTAGTGTCAACCTTATCACTAACTCTTGGGCCGTCTACTCTTTTTTTATAGTTTTCTTCTTCCATTGTATACTCCTACATTAACCAAGTCACTATACTATATCGTGTTCCCTTTTTTATTGTTTTGACTTCATGGGGAAACATGAAGTTAGATGGAAAGATTATCGCAGATCCTTGTTTTGGATTATACTCAATATCTGATATGATAAACTCACCACCTTCATAATCATCATTCAAAAACAACAGAGCTGAAACTTGTGGGTATCCGTACTCCTGTCCATGAGAGTGGTGTATATTGTCAACATGACGACTCATAAAACCACCTTCCGAATATTTATTCAGTCTGAAACCACTATGTTTTTCTACTCTGAACAACTCATGTTGCTCTTTGTATCTTTTTATAACATCTTCAAATCCACCAAACACCTCTTTGAAAAATGGTTGTCCTTCTTTAAACCACACATCATCCATCTTTACTCTTTGTTTACTTCTGCCAGACTTACCAGATGATGTGGAGTATGTTGATGGTTTGAGTTGCATCTTTGTGCTATATTCTATCAACTCAAGACATACATCACCTGTTAGTATGTTTTCGTAATATCCAATATAATCTTTCATTAGTATGTCAACCCTGCTTCAAACTTTTTCCATTCAATCGCATTTTTGATATCCCAACCACGATTGTCTACAGACTTGATTACACCTTTGATGTAATCAACAACTGTTTCCAAATATCCTATTTTATTTTCTGCATCTATGATTTCTTCATCAGCAGATATGTAAACACCAAGATCTGTCTTTAGAACTTTGAGGTCAAAAGGTTTACTTGCATATATTTTTGCATCAGCCTTACCACCATAGTATTCCCACTTTTCACGATACAATCGTTTGTAATCTCCTTTTGCCTTAAACAAAAGAAGTTCAAATTTAGATTTGTGGTCTAAATACTTTGCTTTAATTTCTTGATTTTTTAGAGATTCAGTATCTAAGTGTTCATCATCTACTCTCAAGTCATGTGAGACTTGAAGTTTCAATTCATCCAAATTCATTTTCACTCCGTATTATAAAGTCACTATCTCATATAATTTATAACGAAAGTCAACAGTGGCTGAGAGATACTCAACATCTGAGACTTGTTGTGTGTAGTCTAGTCCAGATAACGCAACTGGAAATACATCTTCAAAACGACACTCTACAAGTGGATTATTTTTATTTGACAATACTGTAAGTGTTGCATCAGAATATAAAGGTCTTTCTGCAACCGCCTTTCCAACTCTTCCTATATCAGTTTGTGCTTTACCAGCTGCATTTGATGTATTTGATGCACTGGAACGAAAGTCTGTGAACTGTTGTCTAGTTTTTGGAAAACCTAAACCTATCATCCAGTTATGCATCTCTATGTAGTTTTCTAAATGTTCATCCACAAGAAACTGAATATTCAAACTTTCATAAGTTACCTTATCACCAACGTAAGGAATATCTTTATATGGAGTTGGTATTACTGCCTCACCCAAACTTATGCCAGGAATATTAGCAGTCTGAACAAAGAACTGTACTTTAGGTATCTGATTCAGAATAAACCTAAACTGCGTTGGACTACTATAATCCAACTGTTCTGGTTGTCTGTTAAGAGGTGATGTTTCCGTTGTCATACTAGTATTTATAACGAAAAAAAAGAGGGGAACAAGTCCCCTCTCTCTTTCGGTTGGTTGGTAAAAAGATTACATAAGGTTAGTAACTTTAACTTTTCTGTAATACTTATTGGTTGCAGATGAGATAGAGATTGCACCATCAGAACCGGCAGCAACTGTGCCAGTGTGGAATGGGTTTGCAGCAATACCATATCTGGTCTTGAAACCAATTTTTGGTTGGAATGAGTTCTCACCCACTGCACGAACCATCTGAAGTGGAACGTATGGGCAATAGAACATACCAGCATCGTATGGGGAAGTTCCCTTATAACCGACAACATAGTATTGTGATGCGGCTACGTTTGCAGCATATGGGTCAACATACACTCTGAAACGTCCGTTCATAACACCAGCAAATGTTGTTGAAGTATCGTCAACATTCAAGTTGTTGTTAAGAGCAGGGGTATAGTCAAGGATACCAGCCATTTGCAATGCAGATGCAACATCAGCAGAACAAAGGATCATGTTACCTTTTCCTCTACGAGTTTGTTGACCGATTGCGTTGGCATCTCTCTCAATCGCAAACATCAAACCTTTGAATTTCTCAACTGACCAACGACCATTTGAGTCTGTATCCAAGTCAAAGATACCAGCAGTAGTTGTATTTACTTGAGCACCTTTTACGGCAGAAACGTAGATGTTTCTTACAACTTCTCTGTTGATCTCTGCAAGAATTTCAGCAGACAGAATGTTTGCAAGTTCAGTTTCAGCATCCAAACCATGAATTGCTTTAAGGTCTTGAGCAAGTTCCATAGTATATTCTGCTTTGAGGGCACGAGTTACGGCAGTAACAGTGTGCTTCTCAATGCTGAACGCCATTTCTGCGAAAGCATTTGTTCCAGAGTCACCTAATGCTTCACCTTGTAGTGAAGTCATACCAGTTGCACTGGTATAAGCACCAGCAGAAGGACTATCGTTCAGAGCAGCAGGGTTAGTTTCGGTTGAACCGATATCACCACCACCGATAGTACCAGCAGCATTTTGGTTTGTATGATCTGGGAATGCTTCATCAGCAAGTGCTTCTGAACCATCCATTGACGCAAATCTTGCTCTCATCGCAAAGATAAGACCAGTTGGGCCTGTCATTGGTTGCACACCACAGATGTCATATGCAATTAAGTTTGGCATAGAACGTCTTACTAGTGAAATAAGAATTGGGTCAAAGGTATCCAGTGACGCATTGTTAGTTCCACTACCACCAAAGTTCGTTGGAGCAGTTTCTGCGAGGAAATTTCTGTCCTCTTTGATTGATTTCTCTTGGTTTTCCAAGATAATAGTAGTAACGGCACGCCTATATGAATCCTCAATCTTTGGAAGATCTGGGTGTTCTAGGACTGGCTGCCACTTTTCTTGTAGATGTTCTGTTTGAAACATTTGGTTTCTCCTTATTATTTTCTACTATTTATAAAATTATTCATTTTGCACGCCTATTTCTGAACAGACCTACCAATCGCAGACATATATGCCGCCATTGAATCAGTTGTGTCAACAGTCGATTGTGCGTTGCCAGTTTCTACATCATCTATTGTTGAAGAGACTGGTTCATCAGATGGTTTTACTTTTGGAAAATAACTTTCCTTGAGTGTTGCCAACTTCTCACGATAAGATTCTTCATCAGAATAATCTATATCTTCTACAAGTCCCTTAAACTTTTCAATTTCTGTTTCAGCCAAATCTGAACTCAGTTCAGATACGACCTGTTCCTTCACTAGAGTAGCATTTGTATTCTTCATTTCAATGGATTTCTCCATCATTTCATTGATTTTACCCTCTAGTTCTGAAATCTTTTCTGATTGTGCTTCAAGCACATCATACTTTTCATCTGGAACGTCAACGTAATGATCTTCAAACAACTGTTTTAGACCAGAAATAAAGTCCTCAGCAATCTCACCCTTTAGGCCTCTTTCGATTGCTAATTCATTTTCTTTCATCCATTCTTCAACAACATAGTTAAGGTATGTGTCAACCTTTTCAGTCAACTCATCCTTTGTTGCGTTCATATTTTCTTCCAGTTCATTTCTGTAATCTTCTTCCATACGTTCTACTTCTGAACGTACTTTAGACTTTACCGCAGCCTCAAATACAGTTGCAGCTTTTTTCTTGAACTCCTCAGAGAGATCACCCTCTCCATCGACCAAGGCATCAACGTGTTCAGAAACATCAATGGACTTGAGTCTAAGTTCCACTGCTTCTTTCTTCTCATCGTCTTCGTGAGCACCTTCATCTTTAGAGCCGTGTGCCATTGCCTTTATCATAGAACCATATGCAGCCTGAAGGTCATCTTTTTTCATGCCCTTCATTTTATCCATCATTGCAGTAATCATACCATTCTTAGTTTTTGGCATATCCTTATCTTCATGGTGTGCTTCTGAGAAAATAATTCTCATGTCCTCAGCCATGACTTTCTCTTCAATACCATGTTTGAATTGAACGTCATACCACTCAACGTGTCCGTTATCATCTGGAATTGCGTGTGATCTAAGAATTGGTTTACCTTTACCCCACTGTGGATGTTCTACCATTGTAGCACAGTCGTGGTCTTTTGAGTGACACAACTCTCTGATTTCATCATCTGAGAAACCTTCTGTTGGGTCAAAACTTGCAGCAAGAGGTCTATTTTGTCCAGCTTCTTTTGCCTTGTCCATCTTGTCTGACTTTCCTTTTTTCGGAATTGTTGTATCCGTTTTTACACCTTTGGATGCTGTAGCTCCACCATGTGGTGCAACTTTATCTGGTGTTGAGCCAGGGATTGTTTCCGTAGCACCAGTTGCTCCATCAGAGTCGAGTTTGTCCATTGGGTCAGTAGCAGTCGCATTGGGTTTAGGAGCATTGCCGTTGGCCTCTTCAAGCTCATCTAGCACTTCTGCTTCTAATTCCTCAATGGTTTTGTCTAGTTCATTAGCCATGGGGATTACTCCTTAAAATGTTTTATTAACTTATTTATAAAATTAAAGTTTTTGAAGAAACTTTGCAAACGCCAAAGCATCCGCAGATGCATTATTCGTTCTATGATTTTC
>CEWG01207237.1_pt1 | contig 10410 bp, 18 predicted proteins | sample 361411 | NCBI WGS metagenome assembly CEWG01 (sample SAMEA2622173, study PRJEB7988) | marine metagenome | biome: marine biome (ENVO:00000447); feature: surface water layer (ENVO:00002042); material: "saline water (ENVO:00002010), including plankton (ENVO:xxxxxxxx)" | depth 5 m | reverse complement strand
CACTCCCTGCAAGAGAAGCGTCCTTCCCTTACAAATATAGTATAGCATAAAAAAATAGGGTGTCAACCCCTATTGCCAATATTCATCTAAAACATCAAAAACTCTGTTGAGATACTCATTAGCACCTCTACACTCCCATTCTCCTTTCTCTCCTATTTCGCACTTGTAATATAGTTCTCTTTTAAGTTGCATGAGTCTATTAGTCATAGCAACTTTGTCTAGTCTGCCATTCATTTTGTTACTCCTTAAAGTAAAATATGTAAGAAAAAATGTACTATACCTCTTCTTCTACTTTTTTCTTCTTACTACCTATATTATATTTTGTCTCTAGTATCCAGTCGTTTTTGTCTTTATATGCTAATACTTTAATTTGATTTAGAGGTGCAATATCCTGTATTTTATCAGTGTCTACGATACCGACCAGTCCCCAGTCAGCAAGAAGCTGAGCAATACGATTCCTACGCTGAACGTCATTAGAAGTAAGATTAGCGTGTTTGCCATCAAGGGCAAATAATTCCTTGAAGTGGACAAGATAATACCTCCCCTGTTTATGTAATATATGACATGATTGATATATTTTCTTCTCTTTCCTAGATGCTACACCAATTCTTGTAAGAGTTTCTCTAACTTTCAGAAAATCATCTGGTTCATTAAGTAAAACTTCTACCATTTTTTCTGGCGACCACTTCACTTCAGGTTCTCTAACAACACTACTCATCGTTTTCCTCCAGTTTCAAATTTCGATTTTATAAAATCAAGTTGTTCTTGTGTTAGAATTCTCAAAGCTTGTTTTGCCTTTTCGTCACTATATCCATAGTAACGTTTTACATAATCAAGATCTTTGATCGTATCTTTACGGAGCCAAGGAGAGAATCTCTTCTTAGTTCTGAGTGTATTTAGCAAAAAATCATATTGAAGCTTCTTTTGTAAAAGAGGGTTCATATTCATCTCATTTGCAAACATAATTGCATCAAGATGACCAGAGAAACAACGGTTAATAATATAAGCAGGATATGCTTTTTCTAGAGATGGATCTTCATCTATTAAGTTTTTCTTTGTTTGATTTATAGAGTTTAACCAATCCTTTAATTCACTACTCATATTTTTTTAATTCGTGTGTAACCTTATCAAGAAGATCTTGATGATAATCATACCATATTGTTGCTCTAAATGGCATATCTCCTCTTTCTTGGTATGGAATATATGATCTTAAAAAACTTAATTGGTTCTTTAACATCTTCAACTGTTCATAATTTAATTCTATCACGCAGTAACCTCCACGGTGCATGAGCAAACAAGATTGCGATCTCCATAAACATTATCTACTCTCGCCACTGCAGGCCAGAATTTATTAGTTTGATTGACAGGATATGCAGCTTGTTCTCGACTATAACTGTTTTCCCAAACATCTGATGCTATCATTCTAGCAGTATGAGGTGCATTTTTCAACACATCTTTATCTCTATCAATTTCTTTTCTTATCATCTTCATTGCTTCAACAAATCTCTTCAATTCATCAAGAGATTCACTTTCAGTGGGTTCTACCATCATAGTATTTGAAACTGGCCATGATAATGTAGGAGCATGAAAACCATAGTCCATCAATCTTTTTGCTATATCCTCTGCACTAATTTCTCCAAAATGACGACAATCAAATATACACTCATGAGCAACTCTACCATTCTCTGCTCTATAGAGAACTTTAAAATCAGAATCTATCTTATATGCTAACCAATTAGCAGATAGTAAAGATATTTCACTTGCTTTTCTTAACCCATCAGCACCCATCATACGAATATACATCCAACTAATAGGTAAAATAGATGCACTACCAGTTAACGACGCAGATACTCTATGTGTAACAAAAGGTGTCAAATGTGTTGCAACACCAATAGGACCTACACCTGGTCCTCCACCTCCATGAGGGATACAAAATGTTTTATGTAAATTTAAATGGCATACATCTGCACCATAATCACATGGTTTTGCAAGTCCAACTTGTGCATTTAAGTTAGCACCATCAAGATACACCTGCCCACCATTATCATGAACAATCTTACATATATCTTTGATAGTTGGTTCAAATACACCATGAGTTGATGGATATGTAATCATAATACAAGACAACTCAAAGGTATTCATTATTGCTTTTTTCTCTAAGTCTTCCATGTCTATATTACCATCATCATCACACTTGACACCTACAATCTTCATACCTGCCATAATAGCACTAGCAGGATTAGTTCCATGTGCACTCGTGGGTATTAGGCATACATTTCTCTGGTCATCTCCCCTACTTTTGTGGTATTCTTGAATGGCAAGAAGACCCGCATATTCTCCTTGAGATCCTGCATTTGGTTGTAATGATATTGAATCAAATCCAGTAATTTCACATAACCATCCTTTTAGATCATTGATAATGATATCATACCCTTCTCTTTGTTTTTTGGGAGCAAATGGATGCATATTTCCAAACTCTGGCCATGAAACTGGCATTAATTCAGATGCTGCATTAAGTTTCATTGTACAACTACCAAGTGGTATCATACCGTTTACTAATGAAAAGTCTTTCTGTACTAATTCATTAATATATCTCATCATATTAGTTTCACTATGATACTTGTTAAAAACATCTTGCTGTAACCATTTACCTTTTCTATAAGGTATAGTTTTCCATACATAATCTTTACATGCATCATATACATGGTTTATTGTATTACTACTAGCGTTGAATACAATCTGCGTCTGTATTATTTCATCTAATTCAGATATTGTAGTTAATTCATCTACAGTTATATACATCCAACCATCTTCATATCTAACATTAAATTTATCACTTAGAATATTATAGTAATCAATATCAGTTTTTACACGAATAGTATCAAAACCTTCAGTATCCTCTACGTCCCTACCACACCATCTTAATGCTGTTTTTAACGTCTCTCTATATTTTAATATTCTATCTGCTATTTTTCTCAGACCTTCCGAACCGTGATAAGCAGCGTAAAAACCTGCCATATTTGCGAGGAGTGCTTGAGCAGTGCATATATTGGACGTTGCTTTGTCTCGTCTTATGTGTTGTTCCCTTGTTTGTAACGCTAATCGTAGTGCTTTATTACCTTGGGAATCTAGAGACTGTCCTACAATACGTCCAGGAATCTTACGTTTATGTTTTTCAGTGGTTGCAAAAAATGCTGCATGAGGTCCTCCAAAACCCATAGGAACTCCAAACCTTTGCATACTACCAACAGCGATATCAAATCCCATCTGTCCTACAGGTTTCATTAACACCTGTGCCAATGGATCTACAACTGCGATCTTCATTAACTTACAAACTTCTGCTGCTGTAAGTAAACCATCAGGATGTCTTAACTTACCATGATTGTTTGGTAACTGAACTAAAATACCAAATGCCTCTTTAAATTCTGCTAGTGGAATTGATTCATCAAAATCTATTAGTACTATTCTAATTCCAAGAGGTTTTGCTCTTGTCTCTAATACTTTTAAGGTTTGAGGAAATACTTTACTATCAACTATAAATTTCTTTTCTTTACTTGCTGAATGTGCTAATATCATTGCCTCTGCAGCTGCAGTTCCCTCATCCAGTAATGATGCGTTTGCAACTGGTAATCCAGTAAGTTCAGTAATTAATGTTTGATAATTAAATAATGCTTCTAATCTACCTTGAGATATTTCTGCCTGATATGGTGTGTAAGATGTGTACCATGCAGGATTCTCAAATACATTTCTTTGAATAACAGGAGGAACTATTGTACCATAATATCCTTGTCCTATTAAACTTCTTTTAATTTTATTCAATCCTGCTATTTCTTTTAATTCTGTTAACGCTTCATGTTCGCTACATCCATCAGGTAATTTACTATCTCCTCTTAGAAGTATAGAGTCTGGAACTACTTGCCTTACTAATTCATCAATAGAACTAAGTCCTAGATCAGATAACATTTCTAATTGCTCTTCCTCGGTAGGACCGATATGACGTTGAATAAATTCTGACATAAAGTATATGTTTTTAGTATTTTAACAATAAAAAGGTTTTTTTACAACTGTTGCTACTTCTAATTTTCCTCGAATCTTAACATTTATTTTTGAACCAACTTTAGAAGATTCTACGGGAACATAAGCTAAGGCAATTGGTATTGATAAACTAGGAGACCAAGATCCACTTGTAACTTTTCCAACAACAACATCATTATCAATGATAGGATAATCATGCCTTGCTATATTCCTTTTAGTCAATGTAATAGCAACCAACTTCTTATGTATACCATTTTTCTTTTGATTATCTAATATTTCTTTTCCAATATATGGTTTTTTAGAATTTACTATCCATCCTAATGATGCCTCATAAGGAGTTGTAGTTGTATCCATTTCACTCCCATACAAATGCATACCTGCTTCTAAACGAAGTGTATCTCTACATCCTAAACCACAAGGAGAAACTCCTTTATCTAATAGAAGATCCCATAATTGAATACCTGCAGATTTTGATAATAATATTTCTACTCCATCTTCTCCAGTATATCCTGTTCTAGCAACAAACATATCTTCATTCAAAGAATTAATAACTTCATGACTAAATCTGGTTGGTAAATTAAATTTAACATTTAAAGTTTCTTCTAAAATACTAATCGCATTTTTTCCTTGAACTGCTAAAAATATACCATCTCCTTTATAATCAATAACTTCAATATCTTTTGGTTCTAATTGACTTTTAATCCACTCAGTATCTGATTCAAGACAACAAGCATTTATAACAACGACTACTTCATTATCTCCACGATCATATATGATTAGATCATCTCTAATACCTCCTTGATCATTCATCAATACACTATAACATGCTTTACCTACAGATAATTTTTCTAAATCAGTAGGAACTAGATATTGCAATTTATCTTTTACATTTTCTCCAATCAAACGTAAAGAACCCATATGAGATATATCAAACATTCCACAAGATTCTCTGACAGATTTATGTTCAGTCATTAAACTGGTAAACTGAACTGGCATTTCCCATCCTGAGAAAGGAACCATTCTACCACCTGCTTTTACTGAGGACTCATATAGAGGTGTTCTACTTAAGTTCATTTTCTAAATTACTAAGAATGTATGAGTATGCTTCTAATATATCTCCCTTTTCATTTCTAAACAAATCCTTATCAAAACTAGTTCTAGTACCTACTTTCCATAATCTACAACTATCAGGACTTATCTCATCAGCTAAAACTAAATTACCATCTTTATCTGTTCCAAATTCAATCTTAAAATCAACTAAATCAAATCCAATATTAAAAAATAATTTAATTAAAACTTTATTGATATCTAAAGCAGGTTTTATAAATTCTGCTTGATCATATCCCATGAGTTTCATACGATCATATGTTAATAAAGGATCATCTTTACTATCATCTTTTAAATGAAATTCTACTAATGGTATAAAAAACATTTTACCTTCAGGAATTGTAGTTTGTCTGACTATTGATCCTGCTGCAAGATTTCTAACAATAACTTCCAAAGGAACTATATCAACTTTCTTACAAAGCATTTCATTGCTTTTAGAAGTTTTAATATAATGAGTTTTGATTCCTGCTTTTTCTAATTCCTTAAATATAAGTTTAGAAATTTGACAACATAAAGCACCCTTACCCTCTGGATAATCTTCTTTTTTACCATTTCCTGCTGTTACTTTATCTTCGTATTTAATTAATACTTCTTCTGGTTCATCCGTAGTGTAAACTGTTTTTACTTTACCTTCAACAAAAGTCAATAAATTCATTGTGCTAAACCTTCCTTCTTTAATTTATTATAGTTGTAACATCCATCAAAAGTAAATTGTATCTTTGGTTTCTCTGTCTCGTAATTTAATAACAATAATTCTTTTCTTTGTTGTTGATCCCTCATATATTCTCCAACAGATCTCATAGTATAAGTTAAATCAAACTCAGCAGCATCCCAAGTACTAAAACGATCTTTTACTAATTGATTAGAATTATAACTAACCATCATATTAATTTTGGAATTATCGCAATCTTTAGCAAATTGATCATGATCAAATTTTTTATGCATTGATCCCTTCTTACCATATAAATTATCTTTTATATCATAAGGAGGATCCATATACATGAAAATACCATCATGCACATCATTCTCTAGTAGATACTCATAAGAGTATTGATTTATATTCCAATGGGAAATAATCTCCTGATAACCAGTAAGTTTTTCAATACCTCTCATTGAAAAGTTAGATACAGATGCCTGTTGAGAAAAGGATGAACTTTCTGTCAATCCGCTAAAAGAACATTTATTAACGATATAGAATCTAGAAGCACGTTCTAAATCATCAATACTTTGATCATTAATTAAATCTTTAGACTCAACAAATAATTCTCTTGCTGTATCTGGATTTGGATATTTTGATTTATAATCAGTTATTCTCTCTTGTAATTCACTTCCAAACTGTTGAAGTTGAACCCAAAAATTATATAAAGGTTCATACAAATCATTTACTGTAATCTTAAGATGAGGATATTTTTTTGAAATGTGAATAGCTACACTACCACCACCCAAAAAAGGTTCTCTATACTCAGTATAGTTTCTAAGATCAGGAAAGTATTGATCCATCTTAGTACAAGCACGAGACTTTCCGCCAGGATAACGAAGTGGAGTTTTGTACGATTTTTTAGACATTAGTTTTGATTAGATATTCTCTAAATTGTTTTTTCATTTCATCCCAACTCAGACCACAATATGATGCTGCTTTTGGTATGTTCCATTTACAACTATAAAGCATTTGCATAGATTTTGTGGTACTAGAAATCATTTACAATGGCATCATTCCGTATGGGTTTCTTTGTTTTTCTAACATCTCCATTTCCATTTTGATTGTAATTACTTCGGTAAGATCTCCGACTGTTTCTGACATCTCACGATATCCATTACCAACGTAGATTTGACCTGCCATTACTGCAAAAGTGCAAGCACCCCAAAAGAGGTAATATCTACTTGATTTTACTTGATGTTTTAATTTTGTATAAGATTTTGTCATTACGACATACAATTCTGTATATTCTATTCTACCTTATTTTTCTCTTCTTGTCTACTCTTTTCTTCTTCCCAATGTTTTATCAAAGATTCTAATTCACGAATCCTATCTTTTGCACTGTTAATTTTATCATCAAGTTTCATTAGGGTTCTCCGAATATAGTAGAAATTAAAATTACTCTTCTACCTTTACTTGGTCTTTGCATATAATGTTCTCCTGTAAAAAGAACAACATCATCTTCTTTAGGAGAATGTCTATCATCTCCTATGATTGTATCTCCATCAGTATTAGTTAAATATACAATTAAATTAGAATGAGGAGTATTTGGATGATCTACATGTGGATCCGAATACTGTCGTCCCGAATCAGGATGGGTAGCATTAGCATTTGATCTTAAGAAGAAATAAGGAATATCTTTGTATAAACCATTGTAATCTATAATTTCTCCCATAACAACAAAATTATCATTAGCTAATGAAGAGTTAGGTAAAGTATATCCCTGCAGTTCTGGTCTTTGTAAGAAGACATGACTATAGAAATCCATATTTGTTGACACATTATGTCTCCATGGAAACTCTCTTCCAAGAACATGTTTTTTAAGTTGGAGATAATGATTTGTTTTAGGATTTTTTAAAACTTTAATCATTTAAATTCACACTCTACCATAATCTCAGTTAACGCTGCCAGAAGATTAATTTCTTGATCTGCGACGAACGCAATTTGGTACTGATATTTTGCAATAATAAGGACAGCAGCAGGTATACTGCTACTGACCAAGGCACCATATAAGCTATCGTAAATGCGACGCAATAACATAGAAGTTTCGTTGTCCATGTTGGCAACAACCCACTTACGAACTTCTGAAAAGTTTTTTTCTTTGAGATATTTAAGGAGATCATTTACAGCGACATCTGAGAAAGCAGCTAATATACCAGTATCTATCTTTCCACTAACTGAATATTTTTGACATTCATTAAGAACTCTTCTCCAATCAGGAAAATGTTTGTTTATTAATTCTACTAAAACTTTTTTATCGGATTCTACTTTTTCTTTATCTAAGATATATAATAATCTCTGAAAAAACTTTGCTGCTATTTCTTGTTTCTCTTTGCCCTTAATGCTGAATTCAACCACAGCACACCTTGAATGGAGGGGTTCGAGTATTTTATTCTTGTAGTTGCACGTAAAGACGAATCTGCAATTCGACGCGAACTCTTCAATAAATGCTCTAAGTAAGAGCTGTACATCGTTCCCTGTGTTATCTGCTTCATCAATGATGATGACCTTGTGCTTCGCCTCCGAAGACAACGATACAGTAGATGCAAAGTTTCTTGCGTTATTTCGTACTGTGTCGAGGAATCTTCCTTCATCGGATCCATTGATGACATAGAAATCTGCTCCAAGTTCGTTACATAGTGCTTTTGCTACCGTAGTTTTACCAACACCTGGAGGACCAGACAATAACATATTAGGTATTTCCCCAGTATTTAGGAAATCCTTAAATGTTTTCTTTATGCTATCTGGTAAGATGCAATCTTCAATTGTTTGTGGTCGATATTTTTCGACCCATATAAAATCACTCATTTACACATAATATAATAAAAAGTTCAATAAGTCAAACTCTCTTTCTTTTTCTTCTCAATGCTAACATTGAGATAGCAGTTGCTAAAAATGCAACCATACTAAATGATGCCATTGCTAGTGTTGTACTGTAGATAACATCCATTGGAATCATTGGTTGTGCTTCCCAAGTACCAGGCAGTGTGTATACAGATGGGTTTGATAGAAATATATTCATTGTTAAGGTCTCCATTAGTTTCTATACTTATATGTATGATTACATTCTAACTAAAATAGACTAGTTGTGCAATCAATCTTTACATTTGTTCCAAATCATATTCCCAATCTTCTATAACAATATTTGCAAACATTCTATCGCTGAGTATATCTAATTGTTCTCTTGCCTTTTCTTCATTCTCTGCTTCAAAAGTTAATTCAATAATTTTATTGATTCGTAACCTATCAACCTTTATATCTTTAGCGACTTTATTAACATTTGCCATGATAGCATTTCCTGCAGCATCTGAAACAGATTCTATTAGTCGTATGTAAACTCTTGCTTTAAATCTCATTGTAGTTAAATGTAATTTGTATCGTCGTCTTTTTCCACACCAAAATCATTAAATCTTTCTCTGTAATAACGACGTTGATTCCACGTTTGTCCACTTGTAGAACCTTTGCATGGATTTATACAATCATCAAAATCTGCATCATTACAAACCAATCCTGCTAAATCATGGGGACATCCTATTTTACCTGTAGACCAGAAAAATTGTCCACCTATCCATTTTGCATTGCATTGGGGACAGACTTTAATATCCATTCATTACCATTGTTTTGGATGATTATTAATATCACCCTCAACATGATTATGATCTATCTCATCTATATGAGCATGATCTATAGACTCTATGTGCAGATGTTCTAATGCATCAGCAATACGCTCTAATGAATTTGCAATTCTAGCAACATCAGTTGTTAGTATTTGATAATTTTCAGTTAAAATAGTCATAGCCAATTTGGTTTTTTAGATGGGTCGCGTAAATAGTTAGATGCTGCCCAAGGTTTGGAAGCAATATAACGTTTGTAAGCAGTGAAGATATCAATAGTTTTATCATACTTGAATTGATCAGGACCTGCAAATGCGAATGGTGTTGCTTCTTTATGACATAATAAAGATTTTCCTGTTCTTTCTTCAAATACTTTTTCAGCTGCATTCATTGCAGTTTGGCAAGAATGTATCTTTCCATATCTACTAGTATACTCTTCAAGTAATCCAAATCCATGTTGTATTAACCAAGCAGTGTTAGCAATACTCTCTGCTGCCCAGATAGTACATGGATGTCCTCTGAAAGCACCCTTCTCGGTATTGTAAGGTGTTCCATCTTTCTTAGGTAGTAAATCATTACCCCAATTAAAATACCACTTAGAATAGACTACTGCCAACATCTGGCAAGTCTCAAGAGGCATTTTTACCACATGTTTATCGGGTAAAACTTGTGCTGAAATATTTGGGTCGGGATGAGTAATAAAAATGTTCATTCGGATGCCCTCCATTCTTTTCTCATTTTAACATAGGTGACATTCTTAGCAACTATATCTCTTACTTTCTTAAAGATTTTTGCAGATTTGGCAAACTTACTTGTATCATGATCTTCTTCTTGTGGTAATATTTCTTTTGTTCCTTTTTTATATTTTCTACCTGAGTTATGATTCGCGTATCTTCTAGCACGAGTAAATCCCATTTCTAAAAATTTACGACACATATCCATACCGATGAAATCTTT
>CEWG01408161.1_pt1 | contig 10433 bp, 8 predicted proteins | sample 361411 | NCBI WGS metagenome assembly CEWG01 (sample SAMEA2622173, study PRJEB7988) | marine metagenome | biome: marine biome (ENVO:00000447); feature: surface water layer (ENVO:00002042); material: "saline water (ENVO:00002010), including plankton (ENVO:xxxxxxxx)" | depth 5 m | reverse complement strand
GAGTATGATAATAAATTTTTCAAAAACTATTTTAATAAAAGTAAAAATTTGAGTGAACCAATTGTAAATAAATTTTCAATAGAATATTATAAAAATATTACATTAAATAATCCAGATTATGAAATTGTAAATACTAAATTAGATTCAGAACCAATATTAAATTTTATAAGAAGACTTGTTAGATATACCAATACAGTTGATATTAATACTGAAATGAGTATATCATATGATACAGTTTTAAAAACTTTTGATAATATTTTAAAAACTTCATCATCAGATACAAATAATACTGAAAATGTAAAAGATATTTTCAAAAATATTTTTTTAAGAAATGTATTATACATGATAATAAATGTAAATAGTAATACTATAAGTGATCATTTACGTAAATTAGAAAATGAAAATATTATTTCATATATTAATCCTACATTATATAAAAATAATGAAGGAATAGATTTATTTACAAATTATGGCAAATATTTATATTTATATAATAACAATGGAAATATTGTATCTTTTAACGATATTATTGATAGTCAAAAACTACAAATAAATAATAAAATTTTTCAACATTATAGTAATCCAGTTAGCATTACTAATACAACAGATATTGATAATAGTATAAAAGCATCTATAAATAATCAGATTAACAAACTAAATATTGGTGACAATACATATAATTATGAAGATTATTTAAAATATGTAAATAAAACAGAAGTATTTAAAATATTAAAAAAATATAACAAAAATAATAGTAGTAACTTTGATTATAATGCAGATTATGAACAGTATAAAAAAGCATTAGAAAATATTCAAACAAAACATAATTATAATGATAAAGTTACAAGAACAATAATTACATTAAAAAGGCCTCGTCGTGTTACAAGAAATATAAAAAAAACAAGGGGTTATGATACAGGTAATGCTATATTAAATGATTATCATAAAGATAATAAAGGAAATAAAATTGATGATAAATTTAATATTAATAAAGTAGATAAAAAAGATAAATGCATTTTAGAAATTTATAATATTTTATACATGCTTGAAATTATGAAAGATAATATTAATAATGGTAATATTAATAGTATTAACTTTTCTAATTATTTGTATTATTTAGAGAAATATACAACACTCAAATATTATAATTCAGATAGAAATCAATATAAATTTTTATTTGATAATGATAAAATTAAATATTTATTTATTCAATATTTTATTGAGATACAAGAAAAATTATTGTATATAAAAGATAAACACTTAATAAATACAGCTTTATTTACAACTTTAATTCATTATTCACCTATATCAGATGAAGAAAATGTTGAGAAATTATTATCAATTTCTCGATTCTTTATGAGTTTTACTGAATTAAAATTAGCAGATAATTTTATAAATGATGTTAATCAATATAAAGGTAATAGAGTAGGCTATAATTTTTTTAAAGACTATGCTGCTCCCAAAAGTAAATATCTTTTTGTAGATATTATAATTAAGAAATTTTTATGGGAACAATGGGATATAGAAAAAATGAGAGAAATGGGGAAACCATTTGGTTCTACTATGATAGCAAAAGTAACTAATGAATGTGTCTGGTTTAGTACTCCATTAGAGAAAGAAATTATGAAGAAAATTGGAATTAATTGTAAAGAAGGAATGGTTGTAGAACATATGTTTGGATTTTTAAAAGGATTAACAAAACTTCCAGGATTATTTACAAAAATGCCAAAGATGTTAGAAAGTTTTATTAAGTTAATTGCAAAAATATTCCAATTTATTGGATTCATTTTTGTAATATTTGGTTATATTGGTAGATTAGGATTATTTGGATTAATAATGCTACTTATTAAAACAATATTTTATGTATGTGTTTTAATAGTTTCAGCATTTTTATATTTTCCATTTATATTTCTTTGGGTTTCTCCATTAATTATACTATTAGTTTCTGCTAGATATGGTAATCCAACATGGTTATTATACAGCAGCAAAATATTACAATTTTTTATAAATCATTTTATGTGGGTAATGTTAGCAATGTTTGTTGATTTACCAATTATAGATGTATTAGGTGTTTTTGCATACTCAATTATACTTTTAGGTATAACAGTATTTAAATCATTAATAATTATGGCAATAATTTCTATTTTAATTGTAGTTGGAATATTTGTATTAGTAATGGATTCTTTATCACCCAATAAAGGTGGATTTTCTAGATTTTTATATAGAAATTTCATTTCTTGTGAAAATTCACCATTTGCTTGGTATAAAAATAGTAGATATGATTTAGAAAATAAATGTTCTAGAGGATTCTTTTGTAATTTAAATTGTGGAACAAATTATAGATTAAGTGAAAATGGAATGTACTGCGAAAGAGCGCCTACAAATGTACCATATTTTTGTCCACAACCATTACTTTATAAGACTTATAGGGATGATAGAATAAAAGGAAGGAAGAAAATATTAAGTTTCTTTATTAATGAATCTCCTAAAATTTTATTATCAAATTCTGATAAACAAATAGAATTTATATTTAATTACCAAAAAAATAAATCAGAATATTATCAAAAATGTAATACTTTTGCAAATGGTGATGGAAAATATAATAAAAAAGGTTACAATGCTATTGGTAAATCTGTTTGTGCATCCGCACATAATATTAAAGATGAAGATATCAAAAATGATATTAAGGATATATGTCATCAAACATATTGTTCTAATGGAAAATATGAAAATTTTTGTTATAAATATGATGAATCTCAAGATAAAATCGATTTTTTTGAATTTCTAAAAAATGAAAAAAAATATATTGAGTTGATTAAAAAAACATTATTTGTAGTTATATTAGTTGCATTAATTAATTATTTATTAATTTTAATTAAAAAATATAAGAGTGGAGAAATAATAATATACAATAATAGATTTACTAATACATATAATAATTTTGCATATAATTTAGATAACATTTTTAGTTTTAGAAAAACTAAATTTAATAATGTTTTTAATTTTAAAAAAAATAAACTTGGGTCAAAAATAACTAATTAATTTAAAAAATATTATAAAGAAAAATAAAAAAATGAAATAAATGATAATATAATTATACAATTTTTATAAAATCTTAAAATATTATTAATAAAATCATTATTAATATTTCCATTTGAACCTCCTTTTTTATTCCTTGTTTTTAAAAAAGTTATCATAGATATAAATATAAATATTAATAGAAAGATATTTAAAACAAATAATAAAATAAATGAAAAGAAAAATATAAATAAATTATTTTTTAGGTAGCCAAGAAAATTAATATCTATATTTTTTTGTTGTTGTTCTTGACCCCGACAAGGAATTCTATCAGTTCTTAATAGTATAAAAATTATAAATTCAAATACATATACTAAAACTAATAGTAGGATAAAATATCCTAATAGTATTATTGGAACTATACATAATTCCTCTAATAATATCTTTAAGATGTCTGATTTACTTGTATCATAACTTATTTTGTGCATTTTTTGCAATATTATTTCTTTTTTCTTTTTTATAATACCATTTATAACTATTATTACAAAGAATATATATAACACTCCTAGTATAAGATTATAATATTTTTTCGATTCTTTAATATTTTCTTGTATTTTTGGTACAACTTTTGATTTAACATTATTTTGTCTTTTTGATTGTACAACTTGTTGGTTAACATTTTTTTTTTGTATTTGTGATAGTAAAAATTGTGGGTTAAGATTATTTGATTCTTCTAAATTAGTTTCCATTATATTTAATTAAATATAATAAAGTTTTAAAAAATTTATGTAATATATATTAAATATAATGGATAAAACTGTACAAATATTATATGGTTTCATAGTAGTTAGAATTTTATTATTGTATTTATCTACAAATATTACCGCAAATATTATGTCACAAATTTATACTGAAAGAGTTTTAATTAATGGAGAAGAACCACCTGTTTTAAGAAATACTATATTTCTCTTTATTATTATTGATGGAATCTTAAATCTATTACTATTAGGCATTATAAGTCTTTTTGATAAATTCTCAGGAGATAATTTACCAGGTACATTTGGAAAATTATTTATTGGTCAATATATTGTAACTACTGGAATTATAGTTATATTATCATTAATAATTTCTAATACAATGTATAATAAAAAATATTTCTTATATAAGGATGATGGTTTAAGAGCAATTAGAGCTCTTCAAGAACTCATGTTTAGAAATGGTGCATTAGTTTCATTAATACCTTTCTTTATGTCTGGAATTAGAAGAACATAATTATAAATAAATTTAATATTACAAAATTAATATATAAAGAATATTTAAAAAATTATAACCTTTATTATTTAATATTATGAATATTAATTCATATTATGAATTAGATAAATTACTAAATATTTCCAAATCATTTAATGGTAAAATTTTTGGAGATATTATAAGAGATTATTATATGGGTTTAATTAATAATAATTCAGACGATGTTGATATTAATAATTTAAGTTTTAATATTATTTTTGATTCAGAAGCAACTACTAGAAAATTCATAAGAATTATAAGTCAACATTATGAAATTAATAAAAACTTATTAATTAATGATAAAAATATTAACTCGTATTACATAGTTATAAATTATGTTAATGATAATAATTATGAATCTAAAATAGTTAATTTAAATATCATAGAATCTATTAATAATATTAGTTACAATTATTATATTAGTGAATTAACACATAATATTGATTTAAATATGTTATCTTTAAGCAACAATTCACTATTATTATTAGATTTATTTTCATATTTTAATTATAACTCAACCATTAATTTTTCATTTAATGGTGTTTTATATAGAAATTGTAATAAAATTTTTTCTTTTATTATTAAACCTATAAATATTAATATGTATATTAATAATCTGGACATTGCATATAAAATTGTTAATAATAATTTTAGAATGGATGATTATTATAATAATAGTATTTCAGTTTTATTTAAATGGAAAGATAGAAATAATAATATTAGAATAAATTATTGTGAAAATAAAAAAAAACAATTAAATGAAAATTCAGAATGTACAATATGTAGTTCAAAATTTAAAGATGATGATATTGTAATTAATACAAATTGTAATCATAATTTTCATTGGATATGCTGTAATAATGCTAATACAGGTTTAAAAAATTGGATACAAAATTTTAAAGTATCATGTCCTATTTGTAGAAAAACTAATTTAAATTTTATTTAAAAATATTAGATTAAATTAAAATGGTAAATCAAGAGTTTAAAGATGAATATATTGATAAAGATGATTATTCATTTTTTGATAATATTGACAAGAAAAAAAGTAAAATATTTAGAACAATACTAGTTTTTATGTTAATAATATATTTATATGCAACATATGCAGTTGTTAATAAAGTATTTTTAGTTCCTCGTCACAGAAGAGAACCAAAATTATTATTTGTTATACTTATTTTAATATTTGCTGTATTGTATTTCGTATATCATGAAATAGCACTATTCTGTACAAAATTTATTATGAATAATACATATCCAATTTGAATTAAAAAAAATATTTAATTATATAAAATGTTAGATAAAATTAATTTATTTTTAACAATTATTGCAACAACTATTATTTTAGTAATATTATATGATTTACATACTGATTTTAATGATTTTAAAAATGATTATGAAGAAGAACAAGAAGATAAAGAAACAAAATTACAAGGAATATTTAAAAAAATTGGTGATAATGATAAGATTCTAAATGATAAACATAATGAATTAAATACATCATTAACAACACAAGGTGAAAGTATATTGGAAAATAGAGGTTTGATTAGTAATGTCGCACAAACATTAAATGAAGATGGTATTGAAACATATGAAGATTTAAAAGAATCAGAACTTAAAAATTTATCTAAAAAAACAAAGGATGAATTAAAAAAAACACAAGAGCGTAGATTACAACTGGAAGAAAGTAAAAAAATTAAAAAAGAACAAGAAAATGAAAAAAGAGAAATAACATCAAAGAAAATTATATTAAATGTAGATACTCCTAAGGATTTAGAGGTATGCTATAAAAATCCAGATGATTCTGCGAATAGAATATGTAAAAAAATAATTCTTGAGGGTGAATCTGCATATCTTAAAAATAATAATGGATTTACATTACAAAGAGATGATGAAGATTCTAGTGGGAATGCTAGATTTTTAAATAAAAATAAAGATGAATCACAACAAGTAACATTACATTATTAAGATTAAATATTTTAGATTTTTTATTAATATTTTTTATATATAATATAATTAAATTATATTAATTAAATATAAATATGGGAGCACATGAAATAGCCAATACATTATTAATATGTGTTGTTGTAGTTGTATCAATATATATTGTTATGAATATTGATGATACTTTTACGGCATTTAAGAAATTATATAATGCTGAACAAGATGAGAAGCATCTTAAAATGGGGAAGCATATATCACAATTATCTGGCAATGATAATCAATTAAAAGAGCGTGGTGATAATCATGAAAAAAGAATTAAATACCATGAAGACTTATTAAAAGATGATAAAACTGATAGAGCTGAGAAAAAAGTTTATACTGTTTTAGATGGACATGATGCTACATTAACAAATCATGCATCATTATTAGAAGATCCTAAAACTCCTGAAGATAGAGGTGATGAAAAAAGAATTTATCAACTAATTGATAATAATAAAACTAGTTTAGATAGCCATAATACAAAAATATTAGAGAATGAAAGAAGATTAAGAAATTTAGAGTTTGCAGATGGAGATGGTGGAAATTTAGTTATTAAAAATGCAAATCATGATGGTCAAAATAATATTACAATGAAAGCAGATGGTTCTATTGAATTTAATGTTGATAATTCTTCTAAATTATGTTCTCGTATAACTGGTTCCAGTGAATGCAAACCATTAGTTGTATTAGAACAATTTACAAATAAGAAAAATAAGAAGAATATTATTAAACTTAATAATACTGTAGAAGCATTCACAGGATTAAAAATAAATAACAAACAAAAACATGTAGAACTTGAATATGCTGGAGAAACTTATCAATTAGCTAGAACTGGTACATTAGAGAAGGGTACAACTGGAGATAAAGGTGATAAAGGAGAAAAAGGAGATAGAGGTGAAAAAGGTGATACTGGTGAAAGAGGTGCACAGGGGATTGAAGGGAAACAAGGTATACAAGGTGAAAAAGGAGCAACTGGTGATAAAGGGGATAAAGGAGATAAAGGAGATAAAGGAGATGCCGGGCTTAGCGAAGTAGCTATTCAAACTATTATTGATAAAAAATTATTAGAAATTAATGAAAAAGTTAATGGTTTAACAAAAATTGATAATGTAATTCTTAATACATTAACAACATTACAAGGTACTCTTAAAGAAGGATTTAATGATGGTTCAAAATTATCTAATTATGATAAATTTTTAGTTAAGAATTCTTTAATTGAACTTTTTAATACTGAAACCCTAGAAAGAGCAAAAGCATTACAGGCAAGTATAGAAAAAGCAGCAAAAGAAGCTGAACAACAAAAACAACAAGAAACAAAACAGGATAGTTCACTTACTGCTGCTGTGGTTGCAACAGCAAATGCCGCAGCTAAAACTGCTAATGCTGTATCTGACTTACAAAGTAAAAAAGTTATTGGACAACTACATGTTCAATCTGCTGGACTAGGTAAAGGTCGTGGGCGTGGTTGGGCAGGTGTATGGGTTAGAAAAAAGAATAAATCAGGTGAAGGGTGGGCATCTGGTTTCCAAAAGAAATCTACTCCTGGAAGATCATATCGTTTAACAGTATTCGATAAAAATCTAAATTACAAATGGCAAGGTCATTATGATGTTTATGGTCACTGGTCACATGGAAGAAGATTAGCAAATCATTTAGATCATTTTAATGTAAATAATAATATATTAGTTATAAATACTTGGGATGAACCTGCAAGGAATAGAAATCATATAATGGGATTATGGTATGGAGAATATGGTAATATGAGAAGATTTCATAATATTAGATTTAGACAAGCATATATGTCAATTTATCAAAATGGTGTAGGAGTTTTATATGATCATCATAGTGGTAACTTTAATTCTAAAACTATAAATATTTATGAATTAAAATAGAATAAATAATTAATATAAAATTTGAATTTTAATTAAATTTAATTAAATTTGTTTAAGGTTATTTTTAAGAAATAATTTATAAATTAAAATGAGTAATTATAAATTTGTTTTTGATACTGAAACTTCTGGATTACCATTTAAAGAAAGGGGTTCTAAATATGATTATCAAAATTTAGAACATTTTAATACAGGTAGATTAATATCTATTAGTTGGTTACTATTAGATTATAAAAATGAAATTGTAGAAAAAAATACATATTTTATTAAACCAGATAATTTCGAAATTTCAGAGAAATCTATTAATATTCATGGATTATCTAGAGAATTCTTAAATGATAATGGATGTGATATTCATGAAATGTTATTAAATCTCAATGGACTATTTGAAAAATATAATATTACACAACTTATTGCTCATAATATAGATTTTGATATTAATATTTTAATGTCAGAATTATTTAGATATAATTATTCTATTACATTAGAAAAAATTAGCAACATACAATTATATTGTACTATGTTTGGAGCACAGGCAAAAATGGGTATAAGTAAATGGCCTAAGTTAACAGAAGCATATAGATACTTTTATGGAGATGATATCACAAATGCTCATGATGCTGAATTTGATACCTTCCATTGCTATAAAGTATATTTAAAATTAATGGAATAATAAAATAATTTAAATATTTTGCTTAAATTGTAATAATAATTTATTAACTCTTTCAAAATTCTTTTGACTTTGTCTATCCATTTGTTGTTGTCTTTCTTGTCTTCTTAATTCACGCAATTGTTCTTTTTTCTGTTTTATTGCTTGTTTTCTCAAATCTTCTTCACTCATTTGATATGAAATATTAGATCTATCTGCTTGAACATCATCAATGCTATTAAAATTTCTTCTATTATTCATCATTCTTGGGTCTGCTAATCTATTCATAGAGTGTGCTGCTTTATAATCAGTACAATCTAAATTATTTGTAGATGATGAAAAATCTTTAACTTTTCCTACACCTAATTCTGTATACTTTAGAGTTTTTGATGATGATGGCAAAGCTTCTGGTTCTTTATAAACTATCATTCTTCTATTATAATTATTTAATGGTTCTGAATCAAAAGTACTATTAAATTGTTTCATATTATTAATTTTTTTAGAAATATTAATATCTTCTCTTCTACCATCACTTTTAATCATAAAATCACCATAACCATTATCATATGCTGAATGAACCTTATGATTATCATATACCTTATTAAATACATCTCTAAAATCATTACTTTGATATTGTTTTTTTGAAAATTCAGAATTACGCATTTGTGTATTATTTTGTGAATCAGTATAATTACTAAAATCTGTTTTTAGTTCATTAAATTGTTTATTTATTTTTTTTAATTTATATTCCTCAACTAATTTTTTATATGCCAATGTAACAAGATTAAATAATTGTTGACTTCCTCCTCTGTCTGGATGAACCCTTTTAGCAACTCTTTTGTATTTATCTTTTAATTCTTCTATTGTGAAGTTTTTAGTAACTCCTAGAATTTCATATGGATTAATGTCACTCATTATAATTTATTAAAATAATTTACTTAAATATAATTAAACCAATTTAATCAAATATGAATTACTATGAATTATTAGAAATCAATAAAAATGCTACTGAGGATGAAATTAAAAAAGCATACAAAAAATTAGCATTTAAATATCATCCTGATAGAGGAGGAGAAGAAAAGAAATTTAAAGAAATCACAGAAGCATACGAAACATTAAGTAATTCAGATAAAAGAAAAAATTATGATTTATTTGGTTCTCTAAATACAGAGAATATGACTAATCCATTTGATATTTTTAATCAAATGTTTCAATTTAGTGATAATGATATCGACGAAATGGTAAATTCTACATTTCAAGGAAGTCCTAAAATATTTATAAAAATTCATAAATCTCCTATGAACTCTTTTGGAGATATCAATAATAATCCAAATATATCTAATATCTTTGGTAATATGACTAATCTATTTGAAGATATTGTTGGGAACTCCATGAATAACATAAATGATAATCAAAATCATAATAATCAAAATCAAGATACTAATAATCAGAATACTAATAAAGAAGTTTATGATAGTATTGAAATAAAAGTTAATATTGATGATATTATAAATGGAAATAAAAAGAAAATTAAATTTAGTATAAATGATATATGTACAGCATGTAATGGAACATCTGCATATGACCCAAATGATTTAGTTTTATGT
>CEWG01023788.1_pt1 | contig 10435 bp, 7 predicted proteins | sample 361411 | NCBI WGS metagenome assembly CEWG01 (sample SAMEA2622173, study PRJEB7988) | marine metagenome | biome: marine biome (ENVO:00000447); feature: surface water layer (ENVO:00002042); material: "saline water (ENVO:00002010), including plankton (ENVO:xxxxxxxx)" | depth 5 m | reverse complement strand
CGTTTGATTACAGGAGTAAAAAAGGTAGTGAGATAACCTAGGGCCAAGGCTGCAATTCCAGCAAGTACTAAACGTCTTAATTTTTCTGACTGTGGTATAGTTTCCATAAGCCACTTCCCTGCAACCACACCCCAAAGCGTATGGGCTGCAGTAGGAAGTGCGTTAAAAGCCGCCCAATGGCCGCCATATTCGTATCCAGAAATAAATATATTAAACCAAGTACCAAAATTTTCCCCTGCAACAAAGGCTTGATCAAAACCAGCCACTGGGAAAAAGCGATACAATAAATCAGAAATAAGTATACAAAGAAAACCCATTCCAATTTGTACACTCGAGCTTTGTTTTAATAATAAAAAGGAAATCAAGTATGTAAATGACAATTGAGCCAATACATTATCAAATTGAAATACAATTTTTTCAGGTCCAATACAGTAGAGCCCCCACCCAAAGAGCAGAAGTAAAAACGCCCTTCTAAAGGCATGATTTCGAATAGCTTTATCCGTATCCCCTTTTTTCTTTCGATTATTGTTTGATAACGGGATAGACACCCCTACGATAAACATAAAGAAAGGCTGAACTAAGTCCCAGAAGTGTAGTCCTTCCCATTTGGCATGATGAAACATAAAATCCATAACGGTTGTGAGCTTTTCATTACCTGATTCCATAAGTACCTCAAAGAGGTGAGCAAACTCTGCGATAAGTAAAAACATGACAAGGCCCCTAAAAAAGTCTAAAGAGATTAAACGATTATTTAATTTATTTACCTCGTTCATCTTAATTCAATTTTAATGACGGTATCAATTTCATCTTTTGCAAGTGCTGAAACATCTATAGCCAAGCCAAAATTGTCATTTCTAAAAGGTAGTTTTGTATTTGTTTTCACCTCATAGATTCCCTTAATTTTAACGGGAACTGCTTCCGTGTGAATCACCTCTATTTCTGGATTTAGCAGATGTACAAAAACTGTTTTTCCTTTTTGGGTAGAGACAAAATCATCATTAGGAGGAATGGGACCTTTTCGAGTACCATAAATTGTTGCTCCATTTTCCTTGAGCCAATTTCCCATGGTTTTTAATGAAGTTTTGTGTTTAGGCTGAATTTTTCCATTAGGCATAGGACCTACATTTAAAAGCAAATTACTTCCATAGCCTGCAGCCTTAATTAAATAGTGAATAAGTTCTTTTTCAGATTTATGTTTTCGATCCTGTAAATTAAATCCCCAGGACCCATTTATAGTTTCGCAGACTTCAAGTGGAACTGAACCAATCTGATCCGCTGGAGTTCCCCATCCGGTTGTATTGTTTCCTGGCAAATCTTTTTCAAACATTTGAAAATCTTCTCCATCTATTACTCCAATATGATGATTATTTCCTATGAGTGCTTGAGGCTGAATTTCATGAATCATCTTATAAATCTCATCATAATGCCAATCAACTTTCACCTTTCCAAACTTTTTACCATCCCATTCTTTTTGATCCCAATGTCCATCAAACCAAATACCTCCGATATCCCCATATTGGGTAAGTAATTCTTTTAATTGACCTTTCATAAACGAAATATATTCTTCCCATTTCCCTTCTCCTCGTCCCTTTATTCCTTTGCCTGTTCTTCCTCTAGGAAAATAATCATCACGATTCCAATCTAAAAGTGAATAATAAAAAAATAATTTTATTCCTTCCTTTCGGCATTCATCAGCTAATGCCTTAATAATATCCTTTCCATATGGGGTACTCTTAACAATATTATAATCACTCATTTTAGTATCAAACATTGAGAAACCATCGTGATGACGACTTGTTATAGTTATGTATTTCATGCCTGCTTGTTTTACCATGGAAACCCATTCTTTTGGATCAAAATCAATTGGATTGAAAAAAGCGGGTAACTTTTCATATTCGTCAATACTAATATTTTGATTGTTCATCACCCATTCTCCATCTCCCAAAATGCTATAAACACCCCAGTGGACGAAAAGACCAAATCGAGCATCTTGAAACCAATTCCTAGCTTTAATATTTTCTGGAACTGGTTTATAATTTTGAGAATATAAATTATTTACAAGAAAAATGATTAATATTAGTAAGTGTGTTTTTAGCTTTAACATATGAAGTTTTTTAAGAAATCTATTTGTTTATTTGACTAGGTATATATTATCATTAAGATAGCAAAAATTACTAAATTGTGTTTAAAACAATCAAAATGAAAATTAAACTTATCATTTATTCACTACTTATTTTTTCATTAATAATTAAAACATCAAATGCTCAAAATCATGAAAACGTAAATACTTGGGCGAATTTTGAGCAATTTAAAAGTGCTAATGATAAATTGTCTCAACTAAAAAATGGTGAGGAACGTATAGTTTTTTTAGGCAACTCAATTACAATAGGCTGGCAAGAAACTCATCCGGAATTTTTTGAAAATACAATTTATGTTAATCGGGGGATAAGCGGTCAGACTACTCCTCAAATGTTAGTTCGATTTTATGCTGATGTTATTGATATTGGAGCAACTACTGTGGTAATTTTAGCAGGTACAAATGATATTGCTGGAAACACTGGCCCTATGTCAATAGACATGATTTTAAATAATCTTAAATCAATGACAGGTATAGCTTTAGCAAACAATGTAAAAGTCATATTATGTTCTGTTTTGCCAGCTTATGATTATCCATGGAGCCCAAAAAAGAATCCAAATATTAAAATCCCAAAACTTAATTCAAAAATCAAGAAATATGCCAAGAAATCAGGTGTTCATTATTTAGATTATTTCAAAGCCCTAGATAACGGAAACAATGGAATTGATAAAGAATTTTCCTATGACGGTGTCCACCTGACTCTTGAAGGATACAAAGTTTTAGAACCTTTATTAGAAAATGCTTTAAAAAAAGTAACAAAATAAGTGGTAGAATTTATGCCAGCTTATTCTGTATCTAATAACTAATCACAAGGAACAATGTAAAAATACAGGATGGTGATCAGAAGCCCACAAACCATTAGGTGTTTTAATTAAAAGATGTTTTGCGTCAAAAACTTTGAAATCTTTCTCAAAAATATAATCAATCCTTCTTGTTGCGTTTTCATGAATATTAAAACCCGTAAATGTTCCATTAAAGCTTTCATTAAAATCTGTTGGTCCCATAACATCGTAGAATCTACTCTTCAAAATTTTGATAGGTTTTGTTTCAGGTGTTAAATTAAAATCCCCCATCAATAAAACAGGAATGTTTTTTTTATTGATTTTTTTGATCATTTTCAAAATTAATTTCACTGATTCTATTCTGGCATTTACCCCAATGTGGTCAAAGTGTGTATTAAAAACCAGAAATTGTTTTTTTGTGTTAATTTGTTCAAATAGTGCATAGGTGCATATTCTTTCGAGTGCAGCATCCCATCCTTTAGATACTTTTTCTGGTGTTTCTGATAACCAAAAGGTATCGAATTTGATTAATTTTAATTTTGAAGTCTTAAATAAGATAGGACTATATTCTCCCTTTGTTTTTCCATCCTCTCGACCAACTCCAACAGTTTTGTATTCATTTAGATAGCTTTGTAAATCAATCAATTGATTATTTAAAACTTCCTGCATACCAATTATCTCAGGGGTATTGGTCTTGATGTAGTTTATTATAGTTCCCTTTCTTTTCTCCCATTTATTAATTCCATCGTCAGGATTATCATATCTTATGTTATAAGATAAAATTTTTAAGTCATTATTTTTTTTTAAAAAACTACTTGTAGATAAAAGAAGAAAAGTTAAAAGTATGTATCTCACTTAATTATACTAAAATTTTGTTCTATCCAAACCTAATATGCTATGAAGTAAAATATTAACTCCTTTTTCAATTGCCTCTGGAGAAGAAAATTCTTCAGGTGAATGACTTATACCATCAATACTTGGAATAAATATCATCCCTGTAGGGGTTATAACTGCCATGTCTTGAGCATCATGACCAGCACCACTTGGCATAGTCATAAAAGAATATCCAAGTTTCTTAGCATTCTCTTCAATTAATTTTTGTATTCGAATATCAGTTAATGCTGGCTCAGCTGTTGCATCAATAGGTGTAAAATTAAATTTTGTTTTAGTGTCCACTCCTATTTGATGTGCCCTTTCTTCAATTTGCTCAAAAATTCTTTTTATTTTACCTCCATCTAAATCCCTCAATTCTAAACTAGTAATTACTTTTCCAGGAATAACATTAGGGGCTCCTGGAAATGCTTTTATACGTCCTACTGTCCCTACTTGAGCTCCTTCAATTGAAGTGACAATCTCATTGACTGCCAAAACAAATTTAGACGCAGCTATCATAGCATCCTTTCTATCATTCATTGGGGTTGTTCCTGCGTGATTTGTAAATCCTGTTATTTCAACATCCCACCATTTAAGACCTACTATACCTTCTACTATTCCAATATCAAGACCTTTTTTATTTAGAATATTACCCTGCTCGATGTGTAATTCTAAAAAAGCATGTAAGTCATCTGAGGTTCTTTTTACTTGCAATATTTTATCAGGGTCCCCACCTATTCTTCTTACTCCCTCTCCATTGGTATATCCAGATGCAGTTTTAACATCTAATGTTGCTTGGTCTATCTTACCTGCTATAGCACGAGAACCAAAAATTGCTCCTTCTTCATTAGAAAAAATGATCAATTCTAAAGGATGATTTGTAATTATATTATTTTCTACTAAGGTTTCTAAAACTTCAATCCCGCCGATAACTCCAACATCACCGTCATAATGACCCCCATTTGGAACTGCATCTATATGAGATCCAAATGCAATGGGCTTTGCTTTTTTCTTTTTACCCATTCTTTTAGCTATTAGATTTCCTGCAGCGTCAGTATATGTTGATACCCCTAAATTATTTAAATATGAGCTTATGTATTCTCTTGCCTGTATATCAAAATCACTAAATGCAACACGGTCATTTCCACCTTTTTCATTCATCCCAAAGGTTGAGAGTTTTTTTAAATTATTGTCTAGACGGACTTTGTTTACTCTTAAATTTTTTTGTGAGTGTGCTGTATTAAAAAATATTAAAAAAAATAAAATTGATCTGTAGAATGTTTTCTTTAGCTGGGTAATTTTCATTTTAAAATATAAAAAACCAATATAGTGAAAACCATCATAATGAAAAGCACTTTTTATATCTCGTTATTTTTTTTTGTACTTTGATTTATCAAATAGAAAATAATGAAACGCCAATATTTTTTAATTATAGCATTGCTTTTCCTTTTCTCTGGATTAAGCCAATCAGGAAAAGTTATGGATCAACTTACCTTAGATAGTAAAATATTAAAGGGAGAACGAAAATTTGCAGTATATCTTCCACCAGATTATGACACCTCCAGTAGAAGTTATCCAGTATTATATCTACTTCACGGTTATACAGATGATCAAACTGGCTGGATTCAATTTGGAGAGGTACATCATATCGCTGATAAAGCAATAAATAATGGAAAAGCGACACCAATGATTATTATTATGCCTGACGCCAATACAGGACAACCTGGATACACAAATGCATTATCGGGTAATTGGAATTATGAAGATTTCTTTTTTGAAGAATTAATGCCACATGTTGAGAAAAGATTTAGAATAAAAAGAAATAAAAGATTTAGAGCTATTTCTGGACTTTCTATGGGAGGTGGAGGAAGTTTTTTATATGCACTTCATCGACCAGATTTATTTTCTTCAGCTGCCCCATTAAGTGCCTCTATAGGACCACAAACAGAAGAAGAAATGAAAATTTTCTCTTATGTTGATTATTGGGGATATAAAGAATCTAACTATAATAAAACAGATTATGAGAGATTCAATAAATTAAACAATCCACTTAATCTTGTTAATCAAGCAGACTTAAAAGCTCTCAATAGTGTAAGATGGTATATTGACTGTGGAGATGACGACTATCTCTACAAAAACAATATCCTAATGCATTTAAAAATGAGAGAAAAGGGAGTGAATCATGAGTTTAGAACAAGAGACGGGGGGCACTCTTGGACCTATTGGAGAACCGCTCTTCCTTCAGTTCTAGAATTTATATCAGAGAAATTCCACTGATCATTTTGATTAAAATATATTAAATAAATAACTAAATTGTTTTACAAAATTTAACCATAAACAAATGAAAAATGTTATATATCTAATTTTTTTTGGCTTTTTTATTGGATGTAGCACATGGAATAAGGATAATGAAGAGACCCAATTTCTTAATGAACTAATAATTGAAGAAAATTCAAAAAATGTAGTTCCCCTTCCTCTTATTAAAATTAACTCATATAGTAAAGAGATCGTTGATGAACCTAAAATTCCTGCTGAATTTCAAATATTTCAAGAAAATATCATTTTAGAGGAACACAATATTGGAATTGAAATCAGGGGATCGTCTTCTCAATTTTTTGACAAAAAATCATACGGTTTTGAAACCTGGGACGAAAATAATGAAGACATAAATGTCCCATTGGCTGGATTCCCTAAAGAAGAAGATTGGATTTTATATGGACCCTATAGTGATAAATCACTTGTAAGAAACGTATTGATTTATAAACTTTCAAACCTAATGAATCGATATGCTACTAAAACTAAGTTTTATAATCTTGAAATAAATGACGAATTTCTAGGCGTATATGTACTAATGGAGAAAATAAAAAGAGACAAAAATAGAGTCGATATAAGTAAAAATAAAGCAGAGGATATAAGTGGTGGATATATAATTAAGATAGATAAGATTACAGGAGACGGAGATTCATTAAACTCTGATATTGCTTTTATGTCAGAATATACTCCAGCTGGGACAAAAGGACTAAATAAAAATGTTCATTTTCTCTATGAATATCCAAAAAATGACGATATATCAGATGAACAAAAAGAATATATCCAGGATTACTTCAGGCGTTTTGAAAATTCATTAGCATCAGAAAACTTTAATAATGAAGTTGATGGTTACAGACAGTTTATTAATGTCGATAGCTTCATTGATTTTTTTATTTTAAATGAAATTTCAAAAAATGTAGATGCTTATCGAATAAGCACGTTTATGCATAAAGACAAAGGGGGAAAACTCAATATGGGACCCATATGGGATTTTAATATTGCTTTTGGGAATGCTGATTATTGTGGTGGAGATTTAACTTCTGGTTGGGCATATCAGTTTGGAGATTTATGCCCACTAGACGGTATGCAAGTCCCATTTTGGTGGGACAGATTAATGCAGGATACAAATTATTTAAGTGCACTTGAAGAACGTTGGACTTTCTTACGATCTAATATATTGTCAAATGAAAATATTTTAGGTTTGATTGATGAGCTAAGTCTCGAAATTACAGATAGTGGTGCTGTTGATCAAAATTTTGGAAAATGGTTAGTTTTAGGAAAATATATTTGGCCAAATAATTTTATTGGAAATAGACACTCAGAAGAAATTGATTATTTAAAACAATGGCTCATTGAAAGGCTCTCTTGGATAGATCAACAAATTATTACAAACTAAATTTAAAATATGAAAAGAAGAAATTTTTTAAACTCTTTTGCTCTAAGTATGATTGGCTTAAGTAATTATGCAGCAATTAAACTTCCTTTTAAAAATTTTAATAAAAAAATTAAAATTACTCTTACTCCTTGGTCTTTAATTCGTTCAGGGTATGGAGGAAATGATCCCTTGAATATTGATCTTCTTGAATTTCCAAAAGTTGCAAAATCTTTAGGATTTAATTTTATTGATCATGAAATGTTCCATTATCCTCCAAATCTTAAACCAAAATATATTTGGAAGATGAATACTGTCATGAAAAAAGAGAATGTACAGAGTGCTGTAATGTTAACAGGCGGAAGAGGTGATATTGGTAATAAAGATAAATCAAAAAGAAAAAAAGCTATTTCGATCTACAAATATTGGATTGATATTGCATCTGATTTAAACTGTAAAGCCATGAGAAATGTTTGTGGTGAATTTATTACTATTTCACACAAAGAAAAATTAAAGTATGCTGTAGAGGGTGTACAAGAACTTGGTGAGTATGCAAAATTAAAGGGTATTGACTTGCTTATTGAAAATCATAATGGCTATTCATCAGATCCAGAATGGATGATACAACTTATGGAAGGTGTTGAATTAAAAAATATTGGTATACTAGGTGACTTCACCAATTGGACTTTAGAACGTAATCCTGATACTTTTTACCCTGATCCTTATAAAGGTTTCGAAATAATGGCACCTTATATAAAAGCAATAAGTGCCAAATCAGAAAGCTTTAATAAATCAGGTGAAGAAAACAATATTGACTTTAAAAAGATGTTTGAAATTTTAGAAAAAGCTCCAAATTTTATTTATGCAGGGGTAGAGTTTTTTGGAAATGAAATATCTAGAAATGTTGGGTCTTCAAAAACTAGAAAACTTATAGAAAAATATATATAATAAATTATCTAGTTAAGTATATCCATCCCTGCTTGTCAATATTACCATTGTTTTCTAGATCCAAAGTAAAATAATAACTGCCTTCAGGGACAGATTGATTGTTTTGATCCGAAGGCCATGTGTTTTGATAATTCCTTTTACTATATATAAGAGAACCAGATCGATTATAAATGGATAATAAATTATTTGGGTAGGAGTTAATTTTTAGAATATCAAAACTATCATTAATACCATCTCCATTATCAGAAACAAACTCTGTAATGAGAAGCTGATCAAAACCATAAGGGTTTGGATCAATATTGTCTGGTATCTCGTCATTATCACTATCAGAGTCTAGACAATCTGGAATTCCGTCTTCGTCAAAATCAGGACTTAAAGAATTTTCATCCTTTGGATTAGATCCACACTCTAATTCTATCAAATCACTTTGACCATCATTATCGTCATCTTCGTCACATAAATCACCCTTATCATCTTGATCATAATTCTCTTGATCTTTATTTGGAATCTCAGGACAATTATCACAAACATCCCCAAATCCATCTTCATCTTTGTCAGATTGGTCTGGATTAGCTACATCTGGACAATTATCATTGAATGAAATTGGGAAGCCCAATGAAAAAGGAACTCCATCTCCATCACTATCAAGGTTAGGATATTCATTTATATTTAATGGATCTGTATTGTAAAATATTTCTAAATCATCGTTATAGCTATCATTATCATCGTCTAGATCAATACAATTTGGAATTCCGTCAAAATCTGTATCTAATGCTACATCTAATTTATCTAAAGGATCGGATCCACACTCTATCTCATCCAAATCTGAAATTCTATCATTATCATCATCGTCATCAAAATAATCAATAATTAAATCAAGATCAGTATCTAAAGGGAAACTATCAGAATCTAAACTATCAGTTCCAACTTCATCTTCTAATTCGTCTGTGAAACCATCATTATCGTCATCTGGATCCAAAATATCTATTATATCATCGCCGTCAGTATCTATAGGGAAATTTAGCACATCTAATGGATCAGTCCCAACTATTACTTCAATACTATCTTCGAAGCCATCATTATCGTCATCTGGATCTGAATTATTCCCAATTCCATCTCCATCCGTATCTACCCATTCTGATGGGTCCAAAGGAAAAGCGTCTTCACTATCTTCAACTCCATCACCGTCAGTATCGATGTCTGGTGAACTACCTCCCCCTCCAGGTTCAGGGCTAGGATCAATTTCTCCGCAGGTATTAAAATCATCAGTTACTGTAATATTTACCGTCGTAGAAGCTGTATTTCCTGATGTATCCGTGACAGAAAAAACTATTTCTTGAACCCCAAGATCATCACATGTTAACTTTAACAAATTTGAGTTTTTACTATTTTTTGAACTAAATATCTTTCCAGTTCTTATATCAACTTCTCGATCCCTTTCAACGGGAATTTCTCTTTCTTGTGATATCACTCTCCCTGATATTTCTGACCTAACATTAAATGTCTGAATAGAACAGTTATCTGTACTACCGTTGTCAATAAGATTATATGGAATATTTAAATTAGATTCATTGTCTAGTGTCACCACAATATCTCTAGCCCGAGCTACTGGAGGTTCTATATCAAGCACAGTAACACTTTGAGTTTTTGACACCGAATTTCCAAAAGTATCAGTTACCGTATAGGTTACAATAGTTATTCCTATTGGAAATTGAATAGGCGCATTATTACCTGAAGAGTTGATCCCACAGTCATCATTTGTAATTACATTACCTAAATTTACTCCAGATGCAAAACATGAACCAATATCAGCATTGACAACTAAATCATCATTCTGAATTGTTATTGTAGGATCAGTAGTATCATTAAATGTTACAAGTTGAGTAGCTGTAACAGTGTTTCCAAAAGTATCGCTTGCTGTCCAAGTAACAGTAGTTGTTCCTGTAGAGAAAGAGACAGGAGCATCATTAGAAAATGTAAAAGAACAATTATCTGTAATTGTAGGATTTCCTA
>CEWG01001067.1_pt1 | contig 10451 bp, 11 predicted proteins | sample 361411 | NCBI WGS metagenome assembly CEWG01 (sample SAMEA2622173, study PRJEB7988) | marine metagenome | biome: marine biome (ENVO:00000447); feature: surface water layer (ENVO:00002042); material: "saline water (ENVO:00002010), including plankton (ENVO:xxxxxxxx)" | depth 5 m | reverse complement strand
TATTTATTTATTTATTTATTTATTTATTTATTTATTTATTTATTTATGTTAAAATATTTTTGAATATCATTTTTTTATTATAATTTAATAGTTTTATTTTAATATTGACTTTAGATTCATCTTTTTTATTATCATAATCAATTTCATTTATTTCTATTTTATATTTTTTTAATAAACTTGTTATTGTATTATCAAATGAATAACTGTATTCATTTTTTGATTCTTTATGATAAAAAATATTACCATTTGCATTAACAATTCCATTTATTGATAATGTTGCTTGTTTATTACTAGTACGTTGAATTGTAATTTCTTGTTTACCTATTAAAGGAATATATAAGTCAGATTTATATACATTATTGATTGGAGGCAAAACACTTAAATAAAAACAATTACTTAATGAAAACATAAATGATAATATTAATAATAACATACTATTATAATAAATAAATGTATATATAATTTTATAGACATATTTTTATTTTCATTTTTAAATACATATTATAGTTTTTATAATATGTATTATACGCAATCGGAGAATCGAACTCCGGTCCCAACCTTGGAAGGGTTGGATGATAACCACTACACTAATTGCGCTATATATTAGTTATATATATTTTTTTAAGTAATTATTTTATAAAGAATATTTTTAGGATAGATTATAATAATTATGATAAATATTTATATACTTTTCTGTCATCATATTTTCCCTGATCCACAAGTGTTTGTGTATGATTTTTTCCACCCCAATGTGTATCCATTGGGTTTGCACTAATAGAATTTTGTTCAACATAAATTTTATCTAAAGGAGTATCCAAGCCAACATTTTGATTATATTGATCAAATCCACTAAACATATTTTGGTTAAATATTTCAGTGGATTTCGGTGTAGAATTTTTTGTAGCATCTAACATTTTATTTTTTTCGTAATATTTTTCATCTTCTAAGCCTGGAACAGATAATTGCTGTGATGGCAAACCTCCTTGGTTTTCAAATATAGATTCTTTTACTTGTATTAAATCATTATTTTGGGTATCAGTTGTATATTGTAAAAATAAAACAGGGCAATTTATATTTTGTGAATTTTGCCATTCAACAAATTCTGAATATTCCTCTAAATTTTTAAACATAATTGGATTTACTCCTGGAATAATTGCTTTTTTTGAATTATAAAGATATATTGATCCATCTTTTTCCAATAACATATTTGGACAATTATTAGGTGTATTATTTAATTTATTCATACTAGAATCTTTAAGTATTTTATTTTCCATGTTTTCATTAATACTTTTTCCGTATATACTAAAATAAAGACCTAGTAAGAAAAATAATAATATTAATGATAATTTAGAATGGAAATTAATATTAAATTTCATATTAAATTATTAAAATATTATATTTTTTTATAATTATAATATATAATATATTAAAATGCAAATTATTGAATTAAATAGTCAAAATTTTAATAAAGATAATATAAAAGAATTGTTAAGTAAAAAAATATGTATGGTTGGTGTATTTAGTAAATTTTGTATCCACTGTCAAAACATGAAACCCGAATGGATGCGTTTAAAAAATAAATTAAAAAATACAAAATGTAATGGAATACTTTTAGAAATTGATTCTGATCAACTAAATTATTTAGATTATCCAATATTAAATAATAATATTAAAGGATACCCGTCTATTATGTTATTTAAAAATGGAAAATTAAAAAAAGAATACAATGGTAATAGAAGTAGCAATGATATGTTTAAATTTTTTAAACCTCACATGCTTATATTAAAAAATAATAATAACAAATCAGTTAAATCTAATAACAAAAACAATAGAAAAAATAAAAGTAAAAACAATAGAAAAAACAATAAAACTAAAAGAAAAATATATTAATTTTTAAAAAGATGGTTTGGTTTTAATGTTATATAAAGAATATATATTACTTTAATTTAGTATATATTCTTTTACAAAGTGTAATATTAATTTCTTAATTTCTTAAATTTGGATTTACACATATGTCCATTGATGGATATATATCTCCAGACATACATTTATTTTTAGAAGTTATTTTGGAACAATAACGAGTATCATTTATTTTTCCTATGTAGCAATATCCATCTTGTGAACTATTTGTTTGTATTGGTTCGGGTTCATCATATTTTGACGAACTATTTAATTTATCGTCATTTTCAGCATTAACCGATGATTTTTTTAATCCAGATTGGAGTGCCGATATTCCTCCGATTGTCCCTTTTGATGCACTATCAACAATTGTTTTTCCAGTTTCACTCACTGTATCTATTATTGTCTGTGTTCCATCTGATGTATTGGTGACTGTTGATTTTGTAGTTTCACCTGATATATTTGCTATTAAACTAGTAATTGGTTTTAATATATCAGCAAGATATTCTGTTCCTTGTGATAAATATGTAAATATATTGAATCCCAAAAAAGCTAATGCTAATATTAATATTATCCAAAATGTAATTGATTTAAAATTTAAAATATTTGAAAACATTCCACTACTGGTTTCAGGTGGCGTAGATAAAACAGATTTAGCAGACTCAAAAGAGTTTCCAATATTTGATTTAATCGATTGACCAAACGATTGTCCAATAGATGGAGTATTAGTAATAACAGAATTTATAGGGCTACTTGATTTATTAGAAAAATTAGATAAATTTACAGATGACTCTTTAATAGTATCACCCATTGATCTTATTGATGATTCAACATTATTTTTTAAACTATTCATTATTAATATATTTTAACATTTTATTTTAATTTATTTACTTATATTAGTAATATAATGAAAACAAAAAATAATAAAAAATTTAGTAAAAAAATTAATAAAACTAAAAAATTATCAAACATAATCAAATCATATTCACCAAGTATAAATAAACAATTAGATGTAAAAAGTTTAAAATCTGATTTACCAAACAATATTAATATATGTAATAATCTATTGAAAATTAATATTGGAAATACAAAAAATCCTAAATGTTTAGATTATAATAATAAATCTGTAATTAAAGTATTACTAAATAATTTAAAAAAAAGCAAACATTTAGATCCTGCAAAATTTATAGCACCTAAACAATTATATGCTAATTGTTGGTTTAATACTATGTATGTTGCGTTTTTTTTCAGTGATAAAGGTAGAAAATTCTTTCGTTTTTTTAGAGAATATATGATTAAAGGTGAAAAACTTAACAATGAAAAAATTAGCGATAAAAAATTAAAAGAACTTTTTTATATATTAAATTTACATATTGAAGCATCTTATAATCAAAATAATAATAAAGAGTTGTTTAATCAAATAAAATCTATTACTAAAAATTTATATACAAATTATTTTATTAAAAATATTCATGATAGAATTTCATATTTAACATATAAAAAAGTTCCGGCCATTAATGAAGCAGGTAACCCAATTAGTTTTTACAAAACATTGATGAATTATATGAATTATAATATATTAAAAATGAATGAATTAGATATTCAAAAAAAAAGTAATATTGAAAATATATTAAATAACACATTTAATAAAATTTATAATATTCCAGAAATAATTATATTAAATGATTTTGAAAGCAAAAGTATTTATGAAACAAATTATAAAATATTAATAAATGATATAAAATATCACTATGTATTAGACTCTATTATTTTAACAAATAAAGGACATTTTGATCCAAAAAAAAATAGTCACTTTGTTTGTGTATTAACAATAAATAATGAAGAATACAAATTTGATGGAGATAGTTATAATAAATTAACTAAATTTAACTGGAAAAAAATGATAAATGAAAATAAAGACTGGACTTTTAGTGAAAATCCCAATTATTATCCAGAAAAATATAATTTTACTAAAGGATATAAAATATTATTTTATTATAGGCAAACCAAATAAGTATTAATATTTTTTTATGTTATATAAAAAATGTTTTATTTAAAAATATTAAAGAATAATATATATTATTAATTAATATTATAAAATATGACACTGAAGGTATTAGAAAATAATATTGTAGAAAATTATCTAAAAGATAATGTAAACAAAAAGTTATCTTTACGTAAAATTTATAGAGATTTAAAATTAAAAAGAAGGTATACATTATGGTTGATTAATAAATCAAAAAAAATTACAAATGTACATTCTAGTGATGTTGGTTCCGGTAAACATTTTATACATGTATATACATATATGGATTAATTTATATATTACATAGTTAATGTACTATTAAAAGTATTATTAACTGAATAATTTATAAACCTTTGAATTTGATTTAATAGTTCTGTATTTGGTATTAAATCAAGACTGTCTAATTTTAGTCCGGTTAGTGGTGAAGTATTATTAAAATCAAACCAACGTTCAATAGATTCTCTATCATAAGTATGTCCATCTACTGTTTTTACAGGTTCTTTCATAATACATTGACTAATACAACATATGTATTCATATGGAATAGAATCACTGTTTACATATTCTTCAATTTGAGAGTTGGTTAATGGAACTCCATTATTTAATGTTTGAAGTTTAATTTTTAAATCACTTACCAAAATTACCCGACGACGAATCAATCTAATTCTATTATTGAATGTATCAACTTGTTTTGCATATGAATTAGTAAACCTATTATCAAATCTGATAACTCTTGTAGAATTATCAAATGGAAGTGTAATAGTAGTTTCAAAATTTCCATCAGTATAGGCTTCTTCAATTTCTTTATTTTGGTCATATAAATAGGGAATCCAGTGATTATCAGTTAAATTGAAAATTGTATTATTATTATTATTTGTACTTTTACACCATTCCCATACAACAACACTTTTGTCAGTTTCTAAATTCAAATCGTCTGGTTGCCAATAATCAAATCTAGTAGTTATATTTTCAATAAAATCCGTATCCAAAATCACACCATTGCTTGCAAAAGATTCAATTATTAAATGTGAATTTTCAATAATTTGATTATTTGTTGAGGAAAAATCACTTACTATTTTATATTGTCTTTCTTGATTGTTCCATTTACAAATCAACTTTACTTTGAACTTATTATCAATATTATCATCATCATTGAATACATATCTATAAACACAGCGTCTACCCGGTGGTTTATTACCACCCCGAAATCCACCATTATATCCGGGTGTTGTTTGAAAATGTTTATTAGTAGATGAAAAATTAACAGTGGCATTAAAGAAATTTGGACCCAGAAATATATTAGAATTATTGTTCCAATTATTTATATAATTTTTATACTTTAATTCAATAAGACGGGCAATTTCAAGCGGGTAAAAATTAATTTGTCCATTAATAGGGTCAAGCGAAAGCCAGCAAATTTTAACCATTATTGTAAAATGTATTTTGTTATTAATAATTATATTATAGTTATTAGTTATCAATTTTTTTTATAGATGAGAGTTAAACCTAGTTTAAATAGAGTACAAAAATACATTATAAATACATTATAAATTATTTATCAAGTCTATTTTTTCTATAGTTTTTTCTAGATTGGTTTTTTTTATATTTTTAAATAAATAATCGGTTTTTGGAGAGACCTCATTTTTTTTTATATCTTTATAAATATTATCTATTTTTTCAGTAATTGCATTTATTTCATTGGTTTTATTTGTAAAAGCAACATCAATGTTTATTTTTTCAATTAATATAGAAAAACAGAAATATAATATATATTTTCTTTTTCTTTTAAAAGAACTATTATATTTTATAACAAATAATTTATATAAAGAATCAATAATTTTTATAATAATATTTTTATAAACAGCACTATAATCTGAAATTATTTCTATATTTTTTCCATAATGATATATAATATCCCATATAATCCATATAATGTCATTATAAAATCCAGATGGAGCATAAGAACGTGCTTGACATATACATTTTTTTTTCTTCTTTTTACATATTGCTTCATATTCGATTATCCATTCATACCAATAACATGTTTCTACTATATTTTTATTTTCTAAATTATAAATTAATTCATTTAAAGGTATAAAAAGTTCTTTTGGGTCATCTTCTTTAAATATAGAATCACAATAATTCATATTTGGTGCTCGGAACTTTTCACTAATAACAGTTAAATCAAATTCATATGTTTTATTTAACTTAACATCATTATATGTATGTTTTTTGTTTGAATAACATAATATACAAATAATTTCAGCAAACAATTTTCTCATTTTTTTATTATTACGCAACACCAATATATTAGTAGAATAACCACTATTAATTATTGATAAAAAATTATCATATCGCATATTTAAATATATAGGTAATTTTGGATTGGCACAGTGAATAAATTTGCAATAATAAATAATTATTATGTCCCATAAATCTAAAAAATGGCCGGCACATATAAATTCGGCACACCAATAACATGCATTTTCTATTTTACAATTGTATATACAATTTAATAACTCCTGTTTGGCCTTTGATTTTTGAAATTTTGAAAATGTAATATTTTTGAAATCTTTTCTAATATCATTTATTATATCTGGTTCCATATAATTTAAAAGTAATTAATTATATAAAACATAAAAAAAATAATATTAATACATAATAAATATGATATTGGATAAATTAATAAATATATTAAATAAAACATATAAATCTTTATTCAAATTACGGTTTATTGAAAAATTAATAATTTTATTTTCCATTTTAGTATTCACACTAATTATATTTAATAATTTTGAAAAGCAAGAGTTTTCAGCAGAAGGTTTTGAAAATAGTCTATTAAGTGAGCCAAATTTTTTTGAAATAAAAAAGAATGAAGAAATTTATGATGAATTTTACTGTACTTATTATGATTCATTGTATTTGAATAAATCTAAAAATTTATTTGAAATAGGAAATATATTAAATTTAGATAAAAATACTAAAGATAAAAGAGTGCTAGATATTGGATGTGGAACAGGTCATCATGTAAATTTATTAACTAAAAAAAACATTGATGCAATTGGACTTGACCAGTCAAAACATATGATTGAAATTTCTAAAAAAAAATATCCTAAATCTGAATTTATTCAAGGTAATATACTAAATAATGGTATTTTTGATTATAATACTTTTAGTCATATTTTATGTCTAGGGAGAACAATTTATTCCATTAAAGATAAAGAAACATTTTTTGAAAATGCTTATAGCTTATTGGTTCAAGATGGGTTTTTAATAGTAAATTTAATGAATAAAAAAAATTACAATCCATTTATTGTTTCAGATAAAAATAAAGTTTTATATGATCCAAAAGAGTATAATAAATCTAAAAATATTGATCAAATGATTATTAAATTCAGTGATGCATTTGAATATATATCAAAATACACAAAAAATGATGATATAATTGATGATAACATTGAACCATATTTAACAATAAAAGAAAAATTTCAAAACTATAATACACATAGCGTAAGGAAAAATGAAAATAACTTATATATAACTGATATACAAAATATAATAAATATTGCTAAATCAAAAAATTTTATATTATATAAAAAAATATCAATGAGTCCAGTTGGATTGAATAATGAATTTTTATATATTTTTAAAAAATAATGAAAGTTTGTAATAATTTTGTAATAATATTTTACTAAAAATATGAATAAAATATTATTATTAAATCTCGATAATATTAGCATATTTATCTAACATATTTACTTGCACGGGCAAATGAATCTAAAACAAAAATTATGAATATTCCTAAAAACAAATATAATATTAATTCTTCAGTTATATGATTAGTTTTTTCATTATGTTGTTCTTCTAATAGATGTATTATATAATCTAATTTACTTAAAAGATCTTTATTATTCAATAAATGATTATTATTAGTATTACTATTTATTGAAGATAAATTATTGCTTAAAAAATCTAGATTATTTTTGTAACTATCATTAAAATTAGATAAAGAACCAAGACTTGGGTTTTGTAAATTATTATTGTTATTTTCATTGTCATTATTATTTAGCATTTTATTTAATTCAGATTGGACAATATTTTCATTGGTCACTGAAGTATTATTATTATTATTATTATTATAATAGTTTCCTATATCAAATAATTGATTGTCTTCATCATCATTATTTTTATCATGTATACTAGAAATTAACTTTGATACATTTTTAATTTTATGCTTATTTTCGTCTGAATCATTACTATTTAAGTTAGTTGTGTTTTCAAACATAACCTTTTTGTTTTTATATGTTCTTGAAGATGATTTTTTATAAAGAGATTCAGAAGGCTTATTGTCCGAATCTAATGAAGCAGGATTTAATTGATACATTTTTTTACTCTTATAAAAAACCAATATAATAATATTTTGAAAAACTACTAAAATTGTTGTTATTAAATATCAAAATTTTAAATATTTACATATAATAATATGTTTATTAATAATATTTTTAATAATTTTAAGCCTGCTTCTAAAAAAAGAAAATACAATAATATTTATGACTATTTAAATAGCTTAAGCACAAGTAAATTATTTATCGGAATAATGATGATTTTTATGAATTTAGGTTCTAGATTTATTGAACTTAAATTAACTAAAGGTCAAGAAATGATAATAAAAAATATTGCTCGTGAAGTTTTAATTTTCACAATTGCATTTATGGGTTCACGTGATATAGTTATTGCTTTAATATTGACCGCTGTATTTATTATATTAAGTAATTTTGTATTTAATGAAAATTCCAGATTTTGTATTTTACCACAAAAATATAAAAAAATGGATAAGTTAATGGATTTAGATGGAGATGGAAAAGTTAGTGAAGAAGAACTCGAAAAAGCTTATGAAGTATTAAAAAAAGCAAAAGATCAAGCCAAAAAATAAAAAATATAACATTATTATATTTATTATGAATAATATAGTAAAAATATTATATTTTAGTATTATAATATAATATTTTTAATGGAAAATAATATATATCCTATTAATGTTATTTTTGAATTTAATAATATAAATAATAATAAATACAAAGATCCTTATTCTGAAAATGAAAAACATAAATATACTGTAATAAAAAATGGTAATTTTAACCATAAAGAAATCTTAAATTTAAATTTTTATGAAAGAGAAAATTCAAAAATAGAAGCTAACTCTCAGCTAAAGCCAAATCCACCAAAAGATTTTAATATTAATATGGCTTATTCTAGCAATTATATTAGTAGACAAAATTTAGAAACAACATTAAAAAGTATTCAAAAAGTAGATAGAGATTATCCTTTAATACGTACTATTTTAGAATTTATAAATGATGATAATAATAATATTAAAGAAATATTCGATAAACAATTTAATAAAAATAAACCAAATGTTTTGGAAAAAATTAAATTGAATTTAACCAAGGAATCAACAAAATTAATTGAGACATATACTAAACCAAATGACGAATCTAATAATATATCTTCTATTAGTGAAATATTAAAAATGTTATTTATTGAGAACATAGGGAGTTTACCGAGGACCAACCCTTCTAAATCCAATTTGATTAATTATTTAATAGATGACATTTTTTATAATTTTTTTAAAAATGAGTCAGATACTACAATTAAAGAACAATATAGACAGCTTTTTTATAAACCCTCTGATTATACTAATATAAATAATATAGATGAATTATTTCAAGATACTAATAAAGCGATTTTGAAAAATTTTTTTGAAAAATTAGAAAGAGACAGAATTGATAATGATTCTGAAGATAAAAATCAAAGAAGATATGGTAGTGAAATAAAAAAAATACCAACAAATACTAGCGAAAAAAGAAACGAAATATTATTTAAATTTTCTGAGCATTTTTTAAGCAGAGAACAAAAAAATGATATTAAAATTCAATCTGATTTTGAAAAACGTTTTTTAAATAATAGTAAAATATTAAAAAATATTATGACATATTATAATATATATAATATTTTAAATGATTATTTTATCATTTCTGGAACATTAATAAAATATAACACAAATTTTTTAAAAATAAATAACTTGAAACCTGTCTATCAAAAATCAAATAATAATAATATTATTAATAGTAATATTATAAATGTAGTTTTTGAAATTGATTATGAATTAATTCCTAGTGCAAGTTATATAAATTTTAATACTTTAATAAATGTATTAAATCCAAAATATGAAAATAATTTTATAAAAAAGAGAGATAAAACCAATAGAGATAATTATTATAATAAAAAAACAAAATTATTTACTAACAAAAATTATAAAAATATATATTTTAATATAGCTTTGAATTATAAAAAAATAATAAAAGATTTTCAAAGTATAAAAAAAAAAATAGAATATATTGATAATAAAGATATTAATAACATAAATGAGTTTTTTATGGATGAAAATATTTATAATTACTTATGTGACCCAAGTAATAATTATATAAATTCTAATATCAATGACGTTAATGATATTATAAAAAAT
>CEWG01045341.1_pt1 | contig 10452 bp, 7 predicted proteins | sample 361411 | NCBI WGS metagenome assembly CEWG01 (sample SAMEA2622173, study PRJEB7988) | marine metagenome | biome: marine biome (ENVO:00000447); feature: surface water layer (ENVO:00002042); material: "saline water (ENVO:00002010), including plankton (ENVO:xxxxxxxx)" | depth 5 m | reverse complement strand
AAAAAGTACAACCCGCATGCAGTGTTGTTAGTTTCTGGATTATTAATGTTAATCATAGCACAGCTCCTAAATTATAATTTGCCAACGCTGAAAGAACCAACAGGGTTTTTAGGTTTTGATTTATTTAGATATATCAAAGAATCTTTCAGTAAAACAAATGCGGGAGTTGGCTTAATGATTATGGCTATAGGCGGTTTTGTAGCCTACATTGATAAAATTGAGGCTTCTGATGCCCTGGTATTTGTGGCAATGAAACCATTAAAACTATTCAAAAAATATCCTTATGTAGCTGCCTCTTTGGTCATTCCAATTGGTCAACTTTTATTTGTTGCTATTCCATCTGCTGCAGGCTTGGGTTTGTTATTGATGGCTTCTATGTTTCCAATCCTTGTCAATTTAGGAGTGAGTCGTTTATCTGCTGTTTCTGTCATTACGGCCACTACTGCTTTTGGAATTGGACCAGCGTCAGCAATTACGGCTAGCGCCACGGATATTGCTGGAGTAGATACCATCAGCTTTTTTTTAAAGTCGCAAATTCCAATGGTCATTCCTTTAAGCATTGTTATGATGGTTACTTATTATTTTGTGAACCGTCATTTTGATAAAAAAATAGCATTGGAAATGGAAATCCAAACTACTGAAACAAAAGAAATCAAAGTGCCACTCGTTTATGCATTTATTCCCATACTGCCTATTGTTCTTTTGATTGTGTTTTCAAAAATCTTTAACCTTTTTAATACAACTATTGCTTTAGACACCACCACCGCCATGTTTATAAGTGTTTTTGTCGCTTTATTATTTGAGTTTGCTCGAACCAAAAATACTAAAACAGTTTTAGAATCATTGAAGACGTTTTGGAATGGCATGGGTAATATCTTCAAAACAGTAGTGACGCTCATCATAGCTGCTGATATTTTTGCCAAAGGCTTGATCAGTCTTGGATTTATTGAAGGCCTGCTTGATGTCTCCCAAAATTTTGGGTTTGGAGTTGTAGGGATTGGCGTGGTAATGACTGTAATGATATTTTTAGCCTCTATGCTCATGGGCAGTGGAAACGCATCCTTTTTTGCCTTTGGTCCTTTGGTCCCTAAAATTGCAGACAAATTGGGTATTGAGACCGCAGAGATTATTTTACCTATGCAATTATCTGCCTCAATGGGACGTACGGTTTCGCCCATTTCAGGAGTGATGATTGCAACTGCTGAAATTGCAAAGGTTTCAACCCTTGCCATTGTAAAAAGAAATATCATTCCATTGGGAATGGCCTTGTTGGTTATGCTAATTTATCATTTCATTTAAGAATATGCTTACACTTATAAAGAATACAAATTTATATGCTCCCGCTTCTTTGGGCCAAAAAGACCTACTTGTCGCTGGGGGTAAAATTGTGAAAATTGCTAGTAATTTAAAAACTTTTGAAAATGAAGCTGCTATTTTTGATGCCAAAGGAAAAATTGTGACACCTGGACTCATAGACCAGCACATTCACATCGCTGGTGCAGGGGGTAAGCATGGATTTTCATCTATGACGCCAGAAATTATGCTCAGTGAACTCATTGGCTGCGGTACTACCACAGTGGTTGGGCTTATGGGAACTGATGGAATTGCTAGGTCGATTCAAACACTTTATGCCAAAGCTAAATCTTTAGAAGAAGAAGGAATTTCTGCCTATATGTTGTGTGGCTATTACGGATTGGATTCTTTAACCTTAACTAATAATGTACAAAGCGATATGATTTTTATTGATAAGGTGCTGGGTTGTAAAATAGCTATCAGTGACGTCCGTTCCTCATATCCAACGACTTTAGATTTGGTGCGAAAGCTCAAAGATATTATGGTTGGTGGATTTATCGCCAAGAAAAAAGGAATTTTACACATACACTTAGGCAACCTTGAAACAAAAATGGATGTGCTTTTTAAATTGGTCAACGAATATCAATTTCCTATTGATCACATATCGCCTACGCATGTGGGTCGAACAAAAGCGCTTTTTGAACAAGCTATAGACTTTGCGAAATTAGGGGGTATGATTGATATTACCACTGGGGCCTCAAAATATACAGATCCCTACAAATCTGTTTTGTATGCATTGGAAAAAGGCGTTTCGATAGACCAAATAACCTTCAGCTCAGATGGCAATGCAGGCTTGACAAAATTTGATGCTAACGGAAATTTTATTGGCGTAACAAAAGCTCCAATTGATCAAAACCTTGCTCAAACAGTAGCCCTAGTTCAAAAGGGAGGGGTTGATATTGCAGATGCTTTTTCACTCATAACACTCAACCCCGCTAATAATTTAGGATTGCAATACAAAGGGCGTATTGAAGTGGGCAGCGACGCAGATTTATGCTGTTTTACAAACGATTTTATACTAACGGATGTTTTTGCCAAGGGCCAACAAATGATGGTTAATGGAGACATTATTGTGGAAGGAAATTATGAAAATTAAAACGAATTATAAAAAAATGAAGCTTTTTAATCTAACAGTTCTTTTGAGCGCCATACTATTTAGCGCAAATGTATATGGGCAAAACACTCAATTAGAAACATATAAACTAGGCGAAGGCTTAAATTTCTCTCATGAAAATGGGACAAAAATTAGGTTTACTGGCTACATACAGCCCTACATTGATAGCAAAAATTACACTGATTTGGATGAGAATAGTACCCAAAACCGTTTTAGATTGCGCCGAGCAAGATTCCGTTTAGATGGGAATTTAAAAAACGAGCGCTTCAAGTATAGATTCGCCTTTGATTTGAGTGGTACCTCAGAAGCGGGAGATGTAAGCTCCAATTATTTATTGGACGCTTTTGTTTCTTATGATGTTACAAGTAGAATTAAAGCCACTTTTGGGCAACGATCAACCTATACCGATAACAGAGAACTTTTTATGTCTTCTAATACCTTGCAGTTAGTGGAGCGCAGTCGGGTTACATCTGCTTTTGCTAGTATTCGAGAATTTGGGTTGTTTGTCCAAGGGAATTTTAGAACAGGACGCGGTTCTTACTTAAGACCTTATTTTGTTTTAACCAATGGAGACGGAGGCAATGTTTTAGGTAAAGACCATGGCGGTTTAAAAATCGGAGGTCGAATTGATTTCTTACCCTTTGGATTATTTACCAACAAAGGGCAGTTTAGACAAGCCGACGTGATGCGAGAAACTGCTCCAAAATTAGTTATTGGAACTCATTTCAGTCATAACAACGGTATGAGCAGCCGCCGCGGTCGTGGCAGTGGCGATCTTATTTATTTAAATGAGTTGGGAGAGGAATCTTTACCAGATTACACCAAAATTGGTTTTGATTTGTTATTTAAATACAATGGGTTTTCTGCATTGGCTGAGTATATAAAAACAGCCGCTACGGTTCCAGATGACATAACACAGCGCGTCCGAAATAATGGTACATATTCATCTACTTTTGAGGTTAATGATCTTCAAGACGTGGAAAACTATGTCAAGGGTCGCATGATGCTAGGGGAGGCCTACAACATTCAAATGGGGTATTTATTTAAGAATGGTTTTTCGATTGATGGGCGCTACACACATTTGAATGCCGATAAGCATTCGTTTTTAAACAATGCAACTTTTTATAACAGGCCTAATTATTATTCGTTAGGGCTTAGTAAATACCTGTCTCGTAATTATGGTGCCAAAATTCAAGCCTCCTGGACCTATATTGATGGGAGTGATGGCATTAATGACCAGAATGGAGATGCCATCACTGGCAACGAAACCCTTACTAGAGTCATGTTAACATTTGCATTTTAAAAAGGATGAAAAGACTGGTTTTTATATTTGCTTTCATGATATCTGCGACGCTATGGTCGCAGATAAGTCCGCAATCAAAAAAGGTGACAAGAACCTTTTTTCCAGATTATGAAGCCCTAGATAATACCACGCCAGCACTCCAAAAAAAGAAAGGCTATACCAATTACAATGAGTTGATGGCCTTTTTAAATAATTTAGTAGATCAACATCCTGATATTGTTCACTTGCGCTACATAGGTGAAAGTCAAAAAGGAAAAAAAATTCCTTTGTTGAGTTTGAACAAAACAAACGACAAACAAAAAATAAAAGTTTGGATGATGGGTGGCCTTCACGGAAATGAACCTGCTAGTACAGAAGGCATGTTGTATTTGCTGGATAAAATTTTAAATGATATGGAGGTTTCATATTTGTTGGATAAAATTGAATTGGCAGTGGTTCCAATGGCTAATATTGACGGCTATTTAAAACAAAGTCGCTATGCGGCCAATGGTTTAGATCTAAATAGAGATCAAACAAAGTTAATGGCTCCAGAAAGTATTGTTATAAAACAAGCATTTTCAGATTTTAGTCCCGAAGTTGCTCTAGATTTTCATGAGTACAGACCCTATCGAAAAGATTTTGCACAACTTAGTAATTTTGGTATTACAGCCTTTTATGATGCTATGTTTCTAAACAGTGGAAATTTAAATGTTCCTGAAAATTTAAGACTGCTCACTCAAAATTTATTTATTAAAAATGCAGAAAAATTATTGGATGAAAATAATTTCAACCACCGCCCTTATGTATCTACTAAAAAATATGCTGGTGAAATTCATTTTAACCAGGGATCAACAAATGCCAGATCTAGTGCTACCAATTTTGCGTTAACCAATACGATTTCAACTTTATTTGAAATAAGAGGGGTTGGTATTGGAAAAACTGCCTTTAAACGCCGGGTTTACATTACTTATTTAATGGCGATATCCTACATGAAAACTAGCTTCAACAATGTTGAGCTCATTAAAGATGAAATCAGAAAAGCAACAGCTAAAAGAAATGATGTGGTCGTTACCAGTTTAAAATCGATTTATAAAGATAGCATACAAGCCATTGATTTGGATACCAATACACTAATTGATATAGAAGTAACCATGCGTGACGGTCTTCAAGCAAAGCCAAATATTGTACGCGAAAGACCGCAGGCTTATCTTATTGATTATAATGAAACCCTTCTTATAGATAAGTTGAAAATTTTAGGTGTCGAAGTTGATACTTTGACTCATAACCAAGAATATTTTGTTGAAACTTACACGGTTTCTGAATACAAACGATCGAATGAAAAATATGAAAAAATGAACCTACAAACAATAAAAACTGAAATTTCATCCCAAAATATTCAATTTCCAAAAGGAACTTTCAAAATTTCAATGCAGCAAAGACGCAGCAATATTGTAGCTGAGGTTTTAGAACCAGAAGCTCCAAACAGTTTCGTTTCTTTTGGGGTGTTAAAAACTGAAAAAAATCAAAGATTGCCAATTTATAGAATATCAAATTAAATAAGTAAAAGATAGACACATGAAAAAAATAGCGTTACTACAAGTATTTTTAAGCATTGCCTTCATTGCAACTGCTCAAGAAAAAGCCGACAAAAATACAGCCAGCTTTGAATTGGGAAGTGGTTTGAATTTTTCCTTTAATGAAGGAGATTATCAATTCAACTTGGGTGGTTTTATTCAACCCGCTTACAATTATTCTAGAGCAGCTGAAACAGATTCTAAAAATGAGTTCAATTCAAAAAGTGCCTTTTTAATTATTAGCGGAAAAGCCGTCAATGAAAAAGTAAGCTTTTTAATTCAAACAGATTACAGTAAATCAGAGCCCTTATTAGATGCTTGGGTAGCCTACCATCCTTTTAAAAATACGGTCATTACCATAGGTCAAAAACAGAGTTTTGTGAATAATAGAGCGATGACATACAGAGAAGACCGACTTCAATTTACCGACCGCAGTATGCTCAGTCAAAATTTCAGCAATACTGGACGTGAATTTGGTCTATTTTTAGAATCTAAATTTGGAGACAGATTTGGTATTGTCCCGATGCTTGCGGTAACTTCTGGAGATGGAAGGAATTCGTTTGGATCTGATTCACGTGACAGCGATATTGGAGGCTTAAAAATTGGAGGGCGATTGGACCTTTACCCAATGGGTTATTTTTCCGAAGGAAATGATTTATTCACTGCAGATTTAGCACATGAAGAAAAACCAAAGTTTGTCATAGGTACAGCCTTTAGTACCAATGAAGGCGCCAGCAGTTCTTCGGGTGAAGGTCATGGAGATTTTTTCTTGTACGATGCAGATGGTAACGAAAGTCTACCAGATTATTCACAACTATATCTCGATTTATTGTTGAAATACAAAGGCTTTTCGCTGTTGGCTGAATACGTTGATGCCAGTGCCAAAAATCTCGATATGGCGTATACAAACGAAAATACTTCAACAATTTTAATTCCAATGCAAATCAGTGAATATTTAGCCTTGGGTGAAAGCTATAGCATTCAAACGGGTTATGTAACAAAAAAAGGATTTAGCTTTGATTTTAGGTACGAATCGGTTACCCCAGAGTTTGATTCAAACACCCCCTCAATTTTGGGGGATGCAAACAGTTACACTTTTGGTGTGACTAAATATTTTGATAATAATAATCTTAAGATGCAGGCCTCTTTTTCTAAAATTGAGCCCAGCACTGGAACCCACCAAAGTCTTGGTGAATTTTTAATTCAAATTGTATTTTAATTGAAATATAGACTCAAATTTCTTGTATGTTTAATTATTACAAGCTTTAGCTACTGTCAGAATCTAAATCCGAACTCAACAGGTGCTTTTACTTTTAATCCCCAGTATCCATTAAACAGACCATCTATCAGGGTTTTTTATCACATTCCACAAGGGGATATTTCTATTATGCCCATTTTATTTTCTTTTCACGGATCAGGGCGAAATGGAGATGATTATAGAGACCTGTGGATTGATATGGCCAACCAACACGGCTTTATGATTTTTGCTCCAGAATTTTCAAGTTCTAATTACCCAGGATTGGGTGATAATTATTTAATGGGAAACGTTTTTGAGGATGGAGATAATCCTGCGCAATCTGAATTTAACGATCCCAGTGAGTGGACATTTTCTACAATCGACCCATTATTTGAATCTATTAAGTTCAATGTTTCGGGCACACAAACTTTTTATAATGCTTGGGGACATTCAGGTGGAGCCCAGTTTTTACACCGTTTTGCCTTATTTGTACCAAATAGCAAATTGGGAGTGGGAGTATGTTCCAATGCAGGTTGGTATACTGTTCCACAATCTGGCGTTGATTATCCATATGGAATTTCATTGCCTTTCGGTCCTGCTGATCAGAATTTATTTGATTTTTTACAATCTCCTGCAAATGGTTTAAATATTAATCTAGACCAATTTTTTTCAAAGCAGCTTATCATACATCTCGGTACAAATGATACTGATTCAAATTCCTCAGGGCTAAGGCATAATTCAGATGTTGATAATCAACAGGGGCTAAATCGCTATGTGAGAGGACAGTATTTTTTTAGCACTAGTCAAGCATTGGCAGGAGATTCAGATACTGTGTTTAATTGGGAAAGGCGCGATGTTCCTGGTGCCTCACACCAAAGCCAAGTTATGGCCAATGATGCCTTGCAATTCATTTTAAGTAGTCCACTTTCGAGCCAAGCTTCATCAGCTTTAAGCGCGCTCCGATTTTATCCAAATCCGGTCGTTTCGGATTATGTTAGGTTCAGTTATTCATCCCAAAGACCAATGCCAGTGACAGTTTATGACGCATTGGGTGCTGTGGTTTTAAAATCTATAATCGAAAATCAGATTTTGGACGTGAGCAGTCTCTCAGCCGGAATCTATTCAATAAAAATAGAGGTGGGTACACTCTCAAAAATAAAAAAAATCATCAAACTATAACTGCTAAATATTATTATTTTTGTTACCTTGTTTTAAAATAACACAAATGAAAAAATCAATTTTTTTAATTGCTTACCTAGTAGCTTTTGTTTCATGCACTGATGATATAGACCCAACAATTTACAATACAGATTTAGACATTATTGAAAACCTCAACAATGGTGTTGCACCAGCAGATATTGTTGAGAATGTTGGAGTTGAGGTTCTTTATGGGCTGGACTATGGTGGTGGCTTCATATTTCATTTTGATGAAAATGATGGTAGTTTAATTGTTGCTACAGATTATTCCCAAATTGGAAATAAAAGGTGGGGTGATATTTTTGATTTAGATACAAGTCATCAAATTGGCTCAGGTGTGGAAAACACCCAGCTAATAGTTCAAGGAAATCTCAATGACAACAGTCCTGCTAATGGTGGTATAGAAGAATTTGGAAGTGATGATTATACCTTTAAAATAGTAAGTGATTTAGAATTTAATGGCTTCAACGATTGGTTTGTTCCAAGTAGTGATTCAATGGAAGCCATATTTACAAATGTACATTCTATTGGAATGGGTAATTTTGATGAAGAACTGACTTATTGGTCTTCAACTAAAGAAGGTTATTTTCCATATGTTATGTCTTTTGATGTTAATTTTGGGGGGGAAACTTTTAACGGTTTGTGTTCTCAAGTTAACGGACTCTTGATTGCTCGGAAAGTGTATTGAAATATATATTTTGCTAAATTTAAAAATTAAAAAAAGCGCTCATTAAAGCGCTTTTTAAATTTTTTAAAATCAAATTCACTCCTTTTTATCACGTATCCATTGTTCAACATATTCAATTTTACCATCTAAATTAAAATAGAATTGCTCCATCAACTCTTTATCCCAAACAGTCCCATCTTTGGCTATGCGCTTTTCTGTTGCTGACACTAATACACCAGACGCAGGATCGGTATTTTGAATTTTTAAAGGCACAATGCCATAAGCTTTCCAAGTTACAGATTCGTAATTTTCAAAATAAGACTCAAAAAAATCAGCGCTCATGGTGTATCTTACACCGTCATAGGCATCAAAAATAGCATTTTCTGCAAATAATGATTGACAGGCTTCTCCATCCATTTTATTGTAGTTTTCAATTAAAGATTCAATAGCTTCAACTTCTCCACGGTTGGAAAATACCAGGTTTCTGCCCGTATACTCATTGTCTTTTTTTCCATAGAATTTACCTCCATAAGGAAGTCCGAATTCGTTTTTGGGATCGTAACGTCTCCATTGATTAAAATTATTGATCTTTTTGTCTTTATTGAAAGTAAATACCTCCATCAAATAAACTTTTTGTTTGCTACCATTGTTCCATTCTCTATTTTCTGTTGACCACACAAGCATATTCACATTGTCTGATTCTTTAACACGCACGGGTAACATGGCCCAGGGCTGCATACTTACACTTTTTAATTCTCCGTGGTATTTTGTCATGAATTCACGTGCGTTGTCAGCATATTCTTTTTCGTAGAATGACAATTCTTTTTCGACGTCGTTTTTATTATATGCGGCGATAGATTCCATGGTTAATTTCATATACTCATCTGAGGCCAGTTCATAAGGGTTGTCTTTAAGTTCATTATTCCCAAGCCACTTTCCCGCTTCTGTGATTTGTGCTGTGATTAAATAACTAAAGAAAAGGGTTAACATTAAAATATTTTTTTTCATTTTTTTAATTTTAAATTAATAATCAAATAGCAATTTAATTGTTTTTCACAAGTATTTTAATGTTTTAAGATTATTTTTCAAAAAAAAGATGTCTTATATTCCAGTTGGATTTAATTTTGAACATAATAGTACTTGTTTTTCTGTTTTGCTTGATGTAAAAAAAATATATTGATTTCCACCATCAATTGTATTAAATTCTTTTTTTATTTGTAATACAGTTTGAGGATAATTTCTTGTTTTTAAGTTTCCTTTAATACCTTTTAATCTCTTTCTAATTTTTCCTTTTTTTAAGGGGAGTATTTCATTGATGTAGTATGTTTTTCCAGGAAAATTTTCGATTCTTTTTGATGAAGAGTATAAATGGGTGTGTGGTGCGAGTTTTTCAATTTCAAATCGTAATGCAACAGTTTTGAAAGCACCAGATTTGAGTATAGCAAGATTGGGCTCATATAGATATTTAAAAGGATTTCGATAATTTATAAGCGCTTTGTTCTCTTCACTGAATTTAAATTTAAAATTCGGTTGTACTGTGTTTAGGTTTATGGCTTCAATGCTAACTTCTTTAGAGAATCCTTTTTCTAATACAAACAATAATTCTTTTACCTCATTTTTGATTGCTACCACATGAATTTCCTTAGTGTTTGGAAGTGCTCTTAAGGCTGCTTTGATGTCTAACATCGGTGACAACTTAATCAGAATGTTATTACTTCGTTTAAAATACAAATCTAAATGCTGGGCTACATTTGGATGGCAATCCTCTATAAAAAAACGTTTGTTTTTAGCCTTATCTCGTCTGGAAGGATCAATGTAGATCCAATCAAAAATATGCGTTGAATCGGATAAAAATAAAATGCCATCCTTAGCAATAGTCTCAATGTTTGTGGCTTTTAAATTTTTAAAGTTGTGTGATGCAATTTTTGACAAGCCTGCGTCAATTTCACAATGGATTATGCGTTTAATCTTTTTGGAAAAATAATAGCTGTCCACACCAAACCCGCCAGTGATATCAACAAGTGATTC
>CEWG01025793.1_pt1 | contig 10461 bp, 11 predicted proteins | sample 361411 | NCBI WGS metagenome assembly CEWG01 (sample SAMEA2622173, study PRJEB7988) | marine metagenome | biome: marine biome (ENVO:00000447); feature: surface water layer (ENVO:00002042); material: "saline water (ENVO:00002010), including plankton (ENVO:xxxxxxxx)" | depth 5 m | reverse complement strand
TTTCCCATGCATCTAATAAATCATCTATGTATATAAAGTTTCTGTATGGTTCACCATATCCTAAATTTATTTCTTTTGGATTTTTAAGCATTTGTGTAATTATTTGTTCTGTTACAAAGAAGTCATTATCTTTTCTGCCGTATGCATTTGTTTGACGTATTGCTGTAAAAGGTAATCCATAACTTCTGTGAGCATATTCCAAATACTTTTCGCAACCATACTTTGCAACGGCGTAGGGGGCATTTGGATTTGGAGGTGTTGCTTCATTAAAAGCAATAATACCTTCCTCTTTACCATCTCTAATTAAGTCGCTTATTGGTTGCCAGCCATATACTTCCATTGTACTTGCAAATACAAAGTTTTTTAAATTTTTAAGTTTAGATGCAATCTCAATTAAATTTACAGTACCCGTGTAATTTATATCACTAAAAGTAATTTGCTCATAAAAACTTTGCTCTACCTCTGTTCTGGCCGCCAAATGCACAATAATTTCAGGATCAAATGTTGATATTTGCATAGCAACTTTGGCATGGTCTCTTAAATCTTCTGTTAAAAATCCTAACTCATGTTTGTCCTTTAATCTTTCTACCATGTGCTGACCTATAAAACCGTCTGCTCCTGTTATGAATATTCTCATTTTATGTCCTCTTGTTTTGCAAATCCTGTTACCTGTAATGTATATCTGTTAAAACTACTAACGTTACTTACACAATGTACTTCATCTTTTAAAATAAATGTGTAATCTCCTTTTACATATTCGGGATATGTGTGTTCTCCTATTTCTAAAAAATGTCCCATAATTTTGTCTTGTAAGAAAACATTTACCCTAACAGGTATTTTATCTGATAAGTCCCACTCATTTAATTTTGCTAGATTGTAAAGCCTAAAAAATTTGTCTATATGCGGACCAATAAATCTTCCTGGCTTAACACAATTTACTGTAACCATAGAATGTTCTATAAATTTAAATTGCTCTTTAATTTTATGTGCCCATGCAGGTGCATGTTCATCATAGGTTTGAAAAATTTGTGTTCCTTCAGAAGGATAATCAGGTACTGGCATATTATTGTCCTTCCAATACCCTCCAGACCAAATTGTATTAGTTTCTTCTACAAATTTAGTAAGATATAATTCTCTTTCATCTAACCAAGATAGATCAATATGTCCTTTTATCATTTGTATAATACCGTAACTTGAGCAGAGTAAAACGGTGCATCTCCCATATTACCTGCTATGTGCCAATCATCACTACCAAATTTGACCCAATCTCCTTTACGCCATTTTGTAAAAGGTTGGTCATGTATTTCGTAGTAGTGTCCTCTTTTCCAATCCTCTAAAAAAATTAAATATCTGTATCCTTCTCCGTCACCATGTTCTTGTTTTAATTTAAAATGTTTATCAACATGGTGTGGAATTGTGTTGCCTGGCAACACTTTTATAACACTCACAACATGATGGTCAAAGCCTTGAGGTATCTTGTGTGCCAAATTATGCACCCATTCTGGAGACTCCTCAAACATTTGCCAAATACTGCTATTATGTTCATTATAATATTCTTCTAATGCTTCATACTGCTGATAGCATTGGAAGTAATCATCAAATCTTATATTCTCAAGTTGAGCATGAGGTATATCGATATTGATATTACCGTATTCAATCACAATAACTCTCTAATGTACCTTTACGCCTTAAGTCCAAAGTAGCACAATGTATGCCGCCAGAGAGCGTCATAGAGTGCCTAAACTGTACTGGTACACTATCTATACCATATTTGTCAAGTTCTCGCATTAGAGGTTCTTGTGCTGAGTCTAATATAACTGTATTTTCATTTACACTTAATAAATTCATTCCAATATAAGGCGAGCAGGGTGCAATATATCCTTGCTCAGAAAGTTTACTGCCCTGTACAACACAATCATCAAACCATATCTTGTCCCACTTCTTAAACATTTCAGGACAATTTTCAGGTGTTACCCTACTGCTATTCATTAATACCAATCCTGGTCTTAGTGGAACAATAGTGCTATCAAAATGTGCAAAACTGTAAAGTTCGCTATAATGTAATTTGTAACCCATAGGCTCTAATAACCTTTTAAGCCATTTGTAACCTTTCATATTTCCTGAGTTACTTACTTGATATAATAGGTCTGTGCCTACTCTTACAATGTTTGGTGCATCAAAACAAATTTCATGATCTAATAATGTTGCAACATCTAAATTATCAAACTGATACATATCGTCATGTAATTTAGGTTTAGGTGCTTCTAACCATAAGGCACCATCTTCAAATGCTTCATACATTATATCTTCGTATAAATGTTTTGCTTCAAAATATCTTGCTCTAACAGGAGTAGGTGTCTCTATTAACATATCTCCTAAAGGCAATATTAAATCTCTTGGACACCAACTGTACCAGCCTTTGGTGTTCCATCCTTGTCCTATATCATAATTTAAATTTTCCCAATCAACTATTTTGGGGCGGTGTACTATTACACCCATGTCTGCTAAAACTTTTGCAAGTCCATCTGCATCTTCATTTGCTTCGTCGATTACCCATTGTGGGTAAACTCCTTCTAATGGTTTAATATCTTCTTCTGGGTAAGGTGCATAACTAAAACTTCTTGCTGAAATATCAGTTGCTATTCTGCTGTGGTGGGCATGTCCAACGATTATTTCCTCTAATTGGTCCCAATCGTTGTGGGAATTCACTATCATTCTGTCTCCTATATGTGTTATACTATTTATTTTAAAAAATTTTTATTGCGTATGTATTCTGACATAATATTAAAATTATGTTCACATATAGGCAAAATATTATTATAAAATTTTTGCTTTTCAGATTTAGATAAATTTGATATTCGTTTCATTTCTTGTACTGCTAATTTATATCTTAAAATATCATCTTCTATAGAATCATATTGTTCGTTTATAAAAGGATCAAAACTTTTAAATCCAAATTTTTTAATATCCTTTAAAAAGTTTTTACAATAAAAAACTATAAAAGGTTTTTTCATAATTATTGGTAGGAAAAATTTTTCTGACAACTGATTAAAATTATCTTTCTTAATATCATTATATGCTTTATCTTCTATAATTGTAATTATCATTGCTTGATTAAATAATTGTAAAAAATCTTTATCATAATTTAGATTAAAATATCTATTTTTATCATACAAATTTTCAATATATAGACTACCAATGGTATTTTTTTCAATATTATTTTCTAATACTTCTTCTAATAATTTTATTTCTGTAGAATTTTTGTACATTTGTAAAATGTTATCTTTTGTAAGTTCTGAACTTTTATTAATATATGAATAATAATTATTTTCAAGTAATTTTTCATGTTTTAGTAAATGTAAAACAATATATTTAGAACTTCTTACAGTATTGGCTGGAATAAAAAAGTCTTTTTTTATAGTACTTACTGGTATATCTTCATTTAAAAATAATTTACAATAAGGTAATAATAGTAATGAATAAATTACTTTAATGTCTTGATTAGTAATACTCACATTAGATGTTACAAAATTAATTTGATTATATAATTCTGGTGGGAAAAAAGTTTTTATGGCAGGAATATGATTTATATTTTCTAATAGTTCACTTAAAACTAAAATATTACTTTTATTTTTAAGCAAGAACCTATTTAATTTTATGACATTTTGTTTATTATAAAATAACTTAAAATTATTATTTGGAGTCCTAATTAAATTTATTTGTAAAATATCACAATCTTTTAGATTAATATCAATAAATTCATTTATTGTAACAAACAGAGTATCTATTTCATCAGCATTATAATATAGTAATAAAGAATTTTCTATACTTTCATTTAGTAATTTTATTTTTTCTAATGGCTGATCTTTTTCTAATATAAAAATACTTTTAATTTTGAGCATTAGCAGTCACCTAACCACTCACTAACACATATTCTGTAATTTCCTGAAACACCCCTACTAAATTCTTTATGTCTGACATCATCGCCTAACCCAAATATTACTGTATCAGTCCAAACTAAATCTTGCTTATGACAAACATCTTGATATAAATCACTATATTTGTCCCAATTATAATCAGGTCCAAAGTTTTTCATATACTCAACACCTAATGCCATACTAAAATTATTAGCCATTTTTACTTCATTAAGCATACTTACACCATCATCTACATAGTCTTTTGTAAATCTAATACCAACTCTGTGATTTTCCAAAGTAAAGAATGGTTTGCTTAAACTACATGTAACTTCTTTAATACAAGGAAAAGCATCTAAATTTATATGAACATGCTTTGCTATTCCCCAATATGCTAAGTCTAAACATACTGGTATATTATGTGCTTTGCAAATTCGCATTATATGTTCAAAATCAGGATGTATGCAACCAAAATCACTAAATGGCGCACTTATAAGTAATGCATGTAAATCAGGACCGTTTAGAACACTTTCAAAATGATGTGGATATTCTACATAATTAAATTCCACATGTTTACCTAAACAAGCATGATACTGAAAATCACCTTTTAGTACATTGATTTGCCTGTCTTTACAATGCCTTAAAATAAAATTATCAAATGCTTGACTTGTACCTTGCGTATAGTCTGCAAAAGTAAAATTATCTAATCCCCCAAGACTTTTAGTACTACTAAAATTTATCCAATTACGCCATACATTTGCATATTCTTCTAGTGTGGTTTCCTTAGGCGTACCTATACTGTTATGGAAATTTAGTATTTCCTTATTTCTAATAGGTCTTGCTCCTCTAACTGCCGGCATGTGACTATTTATAGAGATATATTTTAATTGAATATAAATTTAGAAGGTGATAAATAGTATATTATGCCAAGATTAAGTTTATGGAATCCAGTTAAAGGAAATGATTACAACTTCATAGATAGAGTTGTGGGCGAACATATCTACGCAGGTGGTACAGGTGTTCATATACACAAATATATGGGAGTACATAGTGAAGATGATGGAAAAGATCCAACAAGACCTAATCCTAGTTCAGGAGAAAGTAATGAAGTTTTTATACAAGATTTGCTGTTCTTAGAAAACAGGGACAGAAAGTATAGTAAAGATATTTACGAATTACGAGGTCAATATAATTTAGTAGATAATGACTCATTTGACTTAACACAATTTGGCATGTTCCTTGCAAATGATACTTTGTTCATGAATTTCCATATTGAAAGTATGGTTGAAGCAATAGGTAGAAAATTGATGCCTGGAGATGTGTTAGAATTACCTCATTTAAGAGATGATTTACTATTAGGTAGTGAAGAAGCCATAAGTAGATTTTATGTTGTTACTGATGGTAGCAGGCCTGCAGAAGGTTATGACCCACGTTGGTGGCCTCACTTGTGGAGAGTTAAACTAGGACCAATTACAGATTCTCAAGAATACAGAGATATACTTGGTAGTGGTGAAGAGGAAGAAGATTTAAGAAATCTTATTAGCACCTATGCAAATGAAATTACTATTAATGATAAAATTTTAGAACAAGCAGAACGTGATGTGCCGTATGACCCACAATATAGGAATACTACACATTTGTATTTTGATGAAGAAGTACCAGATAAACCAACAATAGGTTTAAATTTTGGTGGTAATGACGGTCAACCTATAAATGGATTGAGTGTTGTAGGAAGTGGAGAAACATTTCCAACATCAGGAACATCTGATGGAGATTTTTTCCTTCGTACTGACTTTTCTCCAAACAGATTATTTAAAAAATCAGGAACACGTTGGTTAAATGTTGGTACTGATGAAAGAGGTAATTGGTCTGCCGCAAATAGAATATTATCAACATTTATTAACAATGATAATACTACAACAACAAGTGATGGCGAAGCAATGGATGAAAGAGTAAATTTAAGTAAGGTTGTAAAACCTCAAACGGATAATTAATATGAGATTAAAAGATATAACTCCAAAACGTATTATTAAAGAAAATGAAGAACTTATTTCTAAGTTAGAGGATAAAAAGTACGATTTAGAACTCGCTTTAGAACGTGCTAGAGCAGAAACTAAAAATATTAAGTATGCAGATATGCATATGGAAATTGTAAATGCAGTTTCTAATATTGCAGAAGATAATGGTATAGAAATAGACGAATATAATATTAATCAAGTTTACAGAGCAAAAAATAAATTGGAAAGTGCGATATATCAATTAGAGGAAGACTTTGAAGAAGCAATAAGAGAAATATCAAACAAAATAGACGAACTAGAATACGGCGAAGATTAAAATGGCGGGAAAAAATTTAGATTACTGGTATGATGAACAGATTAAAAGATATCTTATACAGATAATCAGAATCTTTTCAAATTTTAAAGTAAGAGAATATACTGATAAAGGTGTAAGTTATAATAGAGTACCAGCAAGATACGGAGACAGTAGCAGAATGGTTGCTAGTATTTTGCGTAATAATTCAGAAAATATTATAAACAGTTCTCCTTTTATTGCAGTTACTATACAAAGTATTCAACCAGCAAGAGATAGAACACACGAACCTTTTCTTGTAGATACGCAACAGGTAGCAGAAAGAGAGTTTAATAAAGAAACGGGTGCTTATTCTACAGAACAAGGTAATTTATATACTACACAAAGATATATGCCTGTACCATATAACATGACTATAAATGTTGATATATGGACAACTAATACTGATACAAAATTACAAATATTAGAACAAATTTTTGTACTTTTTAATCCAAGTATTCAATTACAATCAAACAGTAACCCTCTAGATTGGACTAGTGTATTTGAAGTTGAGTTAGCAGATATAAATTGGAGTAGTAGAGCCGTTCCTCAAGGTGTAGACGAACAACTTGATATATCTACTTTATCATTTACAAGTCCAATATGGATTAGTCCACCAGCAAAAGTTAAAAGACAGGCGATAATACAAAGAATTATAAATGATATACATTCTACACCTGATATAGGTGAATTAGGATATAGTGAAGACTATTCAGACTTTTTTGGGCCTATTGCAGACCTGGCAGAAGTTGTTGTAACCCCTAACGATTTATTTTTACAAATTACAGGCAGTACAGCAAAATTAGTAAATGCTAGTAATGTAGGGCAAAAATGGTCAGATATAATAGAAATGATGGGCGAATTAAAAACAACAAGTAAATTAAAATTAAATATATCATCAGATACAGATAATGAATTAAACATGCTTGTAGGTAGTGTTACTAAAAATCCTTTAGACGAAACTGCTCTCATTTTTAATTTAGATACAGATACATTACCTATAGATACATTGTCAGATGTTGACAAAATTATAGACCCTACTACAAATTATCCTGGAGATGGAACATTGGCGGCCGCCAGTACAGGTCAAAGATATTTAATTACAGAACAGATAGATAAAACAGGATATCCTAATTGGGGAGTAGACGCAAAAGAAAATGATATTATTTCTTATGATGGTTCAAAATGGTCTGTAGCCTTTGATGCAAGTGCTAATTCTGATACAACACATTTTTTACACAATACTTTTACTTCCAAACAGTTTAAGTGGACAGGCGTAGGCTGGATAAGTAGTTATGAAGGCGAATATAGACCTGGCTACTGGAGATTATTACTGTAATGAAAACAACGGCGGCAGGAGTTGTATTTCTTGCCAAAGACACTGGCAGATGTTTATTACAACTCAGAGAAGGAACAAAAAGATTTAATCACACTTGGGGATTCTGGGGCGGTATTATTGAGAAGGGAGAAACTCCTTTCGAATGCATACAAAGAGAACTAGATGAAGAAATAGGATTTGTTCCTGAATTGCAAAAACTTAATCCAATCGATGTTTATCAAAGCAAAGATAAAAACTTTTACTACTACAGTTTTGTATATGTTGTAGATGAAGAATTTATGCCTCCAAAATTAAATGGAGAAAGTGCCGGATATGCCTGGGTAAATATTGGGCAATGGCCAAAGCCACTACATAATGGTTCTAAAATTACATTATTAAAAAATGGTGGCACAGAAAAACTACACACTATATTAGAAATCAATAAAGAATAAATAATAGTATGACCAAAGGCGAAATCATAGATTTTGAGGTCTTGCGAATACAAAATGATTTGGATAACTTTCAGCGAACTAACACAATACCACATACTATATTAGAAGGCACATTTGATATAGAAGAAATAAAGGATGTTTTTTTAAATAAACTTCCACCTAAGTACAAGAAAATAGGTAAAAGACTCGTAAACGAATACTACGAAAAAATAAATGAAAATATAGAGTCTTTAAAAACTGCTATGAAAAGAGACTACGATAGAGTCTTTAAAAACATGGCATCTGCACATGAAAGTTTTAGGTACAGGCAGATAATGAATCTATATAGGCCTGGAATAAATCCAATAAGAGCATTGTATTATCAGACCCGAGACGTAAGCAGGAGATACAATCCTGAGCATCCTTACCACTATTGGTTAATAGACCTCGTTACAGATTTAGAATATAATAATATTATATTAGATGCATTAAGAAAAGATATAGGTAAACTTGAAAGAGTAATAAAAAGATATTATTACCCTATTACAAAAATAGATACTGGTGTTCCTTTAGAATTATTTCATGCTAAACAACAACTAAAAGACTTTAAACATTACTACAAGTTTTTTAGAGATATTAAACATTGGCGTCCAGACGAATAATTATTCAAAAGTAGTTGCTTTCATACTACAAACAATTCTATTCTGTTTATTATTACTGTTTACAGCACTATGCCAACTGTTAGGTCCTGTTCTAAATAAAAATAAATCACCTGGATTTCCTCCTAACACTTTAAAAGGTATATCATGATCTCCACTTTCATAAATTTCTGTGCCAAAAACATATTCAGGATTACAATAGATAACACCTCTAACAAATGGATTTCCGGGAGTTTCCTCTTCTCCATAGTAATCGTTGTGCTTATGTAATTTTTGGCCTGCACTTATCATATTTTCTACGCCATAAAAATATTTGCAATTAATATTCCAAACATTATTAATTGCTTCAACTATTTCATCATTTTTTTGCCTAATTTTTTCTAAAATATCTAAATATGTAGACACATGTTGAGGACCATCATCAGTAAATTCTGTTTGTGATAAATTTTTTTGAGACTGTAAATATTTCTCGAATGCTTCTTTATTATCTAATCCAGTTATAAATTTTTCTACTAAAATATATTCAAAAGGATATTTAACAACATTTTCTTTACAAATTTTATCTATATTATTAACTTTAATCATTATTTAGATGTTTTACGTTCTACTCCGTCCCATTCGCCTTGTGGCATAGGTTGTTTAATTCTTTCTGCGTATAGATTTGCTAGTGTGTCATTCCAATTATGTTCTTTTACAACTTCTATTTGGTGAGCACATTCGGCCCATTCTCTATTTTGGTATGCATCAACCATTCTGTTAATTACTCTAACCTCTTTAGCATCTTTTAATATTGTGTAAATTGTTACTGGTGCAGTTTGTCCTTTTACAGCAATTTTATCTAGCATTACTAAATTATTAGGTTTAGGTATTTGCTTTAATGTATGTTCTGTAAACATAAAGAACACACCATACTCTTTTGTTTGTGCTTCTAATCTAGCCGCCAAGTTTACACTATCTCCTAATACAGTATAATCAAATCGTTGATCTGAACCCATATTACCAACTACAGCATCGCCTGTATTGATTCCTATACCTACGCCTAATTCCATTAGACCATCTGCTTTCAATTCTTTATTAAGTTCTGCTAGTTTTATTTCCATTTCTTGTGCTGTTTCTATGGCCAACTCTGCATGGTTTTCTATATCAAGTGGTGCTCCCCAAATAGCCATCAAGGCATCACCAATATATTTGTCTATTGTTCCTTCTTTTTGCATTACAAGATCAGTCATTGGTGTCATATATCTATTAATAAGTTTACCAAGACCTTGAGGGTCTGTTTTAAACTGTTCTGATATTGGGGTAAAACCTCGAATATCTGAGAACAAATAAGTCATTGTTTTTGTGTCTCCACCTAAACGTAATAGGCTTGGATCTTTCTGTAACTTTTTAACCATTGCAGGAGCAAGGTAATGTTCAAATTGCTTTTTAATTTGTTCACGTAATTTGTATTGTTTGTAGAAGTTATTAAATGCCGCCTGTGTAAATACTAAAAATCCACTTAAAACAGGAAAAGTAGCATCTAATAAAACTAAATCATTTGTATATTTGTAAACACTAAAATATGCCATTCCTCCTAAAACACTTAAACTAATTGGTGCTGTCCATAGTAATGGCAGTTTATATACTGCTAAAGCAATAAGAATCATTGTGAAGAAAGCAACGACCAACTCTGTCACAGCACTTAACTGGCTTCTTGTTATGTTACTACTATCTATAAAATTCTGTAGCATGTGTGCTTGTATTTGCTGTGGATACAGATTACCTCTTGGTGTAGGCACAGGGTTTGCAAC
>CEWG01044223.1_pt1 | contig 10473 bp, 7 predicted proteins | sample 361411 | NCBI WGS metagenome assembly CEWG01 (sample SAMEA2622173, study PRJEB7988) | marine metagenome | biome: marine biome (ENVO:00000447); feature: surface water layer (ENVO:00002042); material: "saline water (ENVO:00002010), including plankton (ENVO:xxxxxxxx)" | depth 5 m | reverse complement strand
CAGCCATGGCGCAAAAATAAGCTTTCTTTTGTAAATTTAATGACACCACTCGTATACTATTTTGATGGCTTGCAACAGACCCTTACGACTAAATATTATCTCGGATATCATTGGGCTATACTTCTAAAACCGTGTTCAATCTATTTTCTGTGAGGGAACTACAAACAACGTATTCCTTAGTACTGAAAATAGTCGTTTCTTTGTAACTGATGAAGCATAGATTTTCAATTCTTTTGTGGGGATTTATCACACTGCTATTTGTCCAATGTGCCAAGCGTGGAAATCCCACTGGCGGGCCTGTAGATGAAACCCCACCTTTGTTGCTGCGTGCTGATCCAACGCTAAACACAACTAATTTCAATAAAGAAAGAATTCGTTTGTATTTTGATGAATATGTAAAACTCAAAAAGCTAAAGGATCAACTTATTGTTTCGCCACCACTTGACCCAGCTTCATATATAATTTCACCACAAAGCACTGCTGCCAAGTATGTGCAAATCGAACTCATGGATACGCTACTTCCAAACACGACCTATAATTTCAATTTTGGACAAAGCATCGTCGATAACAACGAAGGAAATCCATATCCATACTTTCGATATGTCTTTTCCACAGGTGATTATGTAGATTCGCTTCAGGTGCGTGGTGTGATTGGCAATGCCTTAGGACGAGAGGCAAAAAACTTTGTATCTGTCATGCTCTATGCAGTGGATAGTACATATAACGACTCGATTATTTATCAGCAACCCCCAAACTATTTGACCAATACATTGGACAGTTTGGAGGTCTTTGAAATTGGCAATGTTCGCGCTGGACGTTATTTGCTTATTGCGCAAAAAGACATCGCCAACAATTACACCTTTGATCAAAACGCTGATGATATTGGTTTTATCAATGATTTTATCGATCTGCCAACAGATAGTCTCTTTTATTTGGACTTGTTTAGAGAAAAGACCGATTTTTCTGTAGGGCGAACGTTTCAAGCAAGTCAAAATCGAATTGGGATAGGTTATTTTGGCGACCCCACTGGTCTTAAAGTTTTGCCGATAAATCTCCCAGATAGCGTACAAACTGTTCAGTCGTTTGACAAAGAATCTGACACCCTTTATGTTTGGTACAAGCATCTTTCGGCTGACTCTTTGCAATTTGATATCAGTCGTGATAAACTCAAAGTTAAAAGTACTCATCATATACGAAAAGCTGAATTAGACTCTCTTACAATCTCTTCCACAATTAAAGGGGTTTTACATTTAGCTGACACCCTTCGCATTGAGACCGCCACGCCCATTTTAACGATTGATAAATCACGTATCAACTTACGCGATCGTGACTCTATCCCTGTTCCCTTTGATGTTTCTGTTGAAGACCCACATCGGGTTCTCTTTGACTTTGATATCCTACCAAATGAAAACTATCAATTGGATGTATTTCCAGGTGCAATTACTGATTTTTTTGGTGAAGTCAATGACAGTTTACAACTGGCGTTGCGCACCAAAAAACCTGCTGACTATGGGAGTATTTATCTTCAACTTGTAGGCGTACCCAGTTACCCGGTTATCGTACAGCTTAAAGACGAAAACGAAAATATTATTCGTAGTATACCTTTAGCAGCGCCGCAAAGGCGTGTTGTTTTTTCCAATCTACAACCAAAAAAATACTATGTGCGGTTGATTGTCGACGAAAACAAAAATGGGAAATGGGATACTGGTCGTTTTCTCGATCGGCGTGCACCTGAAAAGGTGTACCATCACGAGCCCCTTCTCGACGTGCGTGCCAATTGGGAATTGAAGGAAAGGTTTATTCTAGAGTAAAGGCATCTCTGTCTTCCAAAAATGGGAGTTTTTCTTTAGTTGCTACTAGTTTCGATTTATCGAGCACAACATGGGTTAGGAACTGGTTTTTATCTGCGATTCCTTTACAATCACCCAAGGAGTTATAGGCAGCAGAATGTCCTGGATAATCTAATCGATACGCATCCCGACCAATGCGATTAACCCCAATTGAATAGGCCATATTTTCGATTGCACGAGCGCGCAAAAGTGTGTCCCAAGCTTGTATACGAGCAGCTGGCCAATTGGCCACACAAATCAGTAAATCATAATCGTCGTTGCTGCGACAAAAGACTGGAAAGCGCAAGTCATAGCAGATGATTGGGCGAATGTTCCAACCAAAATATTCGAATGTAACAGCCTTTGTTCCTGCCGCATACAAGCGTGCCTCGCCCGAGGGTGTATAAGGATGATATTTGTCATAGGTATTTATATAACCATCGGGGTATATAAAGAAAAATCGGTTGTAAAAATTTTGATTCTCTCGAATTACCAAACTACCACAAACTGCTGCATTATGCTTTTTTGCTTGTTGTTGCATCCATTTGACCGATGAACCATCAGAGGCTTCTGCAACTTGGTCGGGTGTCATCGTAAATCCAGTTGCCCAAGTTTCCGGAAGAACAATGAGTTGAACACTTTTCTGTAACTGATTTAGATGTTCAGCAATCAACTCTTGATTGGCTAAAGGGTCATGCCAAATAATATTGGGTTGTACTAAAACAGTGTGTAGGGTTTGCATGGGAAAGGTTCTAGTGATTACCCCTTCACATTGGCCGACAGATATTCTCTGTTCATACGGGCAATGTTTTCCAGTGAAATTCCTTTGGGGCATTCCACCTCACAAGCCCCAGTATTTGTACAGTTTCCAAAGCCCTCTTCATCCATTTGTTTGACCATATTTATTACCCGATCTGTTGCTTCAACTTGCCCTTGTGGAAGTAAGGCATATTGTGAAACCTTCGCAGAAACAAACAACATGGCAGAGGCATTTTTACAGCTCGCTACACAAGCCCCACAACCAATACAAGTGGCTGCATCAAAGGCCTTATCAGCATCTGCTTTTTCAATTGGTGTTGCATTGGCATCTTGGGTGTTTCCAGAAGTATTGATAGAAACAAAACCACCAGCATGCTGAATTCGATCAAAGGCAGTACGATCAACAACTAAGTCCTTGATCACAGGAAAAGTTTTTGCACGAAAAGGCTCGATATGGATGGTGTCACCATCTTTAAATTTTCGCATGTGCAATTGGCAAGTTGTGACTAAGCGATCAGGTCCGTGGGCTTCGCCATTGATAAACATCGAGCACGAACCACAGATACCCTCTCGGCAGTCGTGGTCAAAAGCAACCGGATCAATCCCTTGATCCATCAATTGTTCGTTGAGCACATCCATCATCTCTAAAAAGGACATATCAGGAGACACGCCTTTCAATGAATAGGTTTGCATACTACCTTTTGCAGTGGCACTTTCTTGTCGCCAGATTTTTAATGTTAGTTTCATTGTTACTTGTATGAACGTGTTTTCAATTCGATGTTTTCATAAGCCAAATCCTCTTTATGCAGTTTGGCTTTACTCGGTTCTCCTTTGTATTCCCATGCAGAGACAAACGTAAAGTTTTTATCATCTCGGAGTGCTTCACCCTCAGGTGTTTGGGATTCTTCTCGGAAGTGACCTCCACAAGATTCTGTTCGTTCCAAGGCATCTTTAGCAAAGAGTTCGCCCAACTCCAAAAAGTCTGCTACTCGAAGGGCTTTAGCCAATGGCTCATTAAATGAATCGGCAGTGCCAGGCACAAAAACATCTTTATAAAACTCTTCTCGCAGTGCTTTGACTTCTGCTATGGCTTCTTCAAGTCCTTTTTTGTTGCGTGACATTCCACATTTGTTCCATATGATTTTTCCGAGTTTTCGATGGAAATAATCAACCGTTTTTGTTCCCTTGTTATTGATAAAAGCATCGATTTGTGCTTGCACATTAGACTCTGCTTTTTCAAATTCAGAGTTGTCGGTAGAGATTGATCCTGTACGAATATCATCTGCCAAATAATCGCCAATGGTGTATGGCAATACAAAATAACCATCTGCCAAGCCCTGCATCAACGCAGAAGCACCAAGTCGGTTGGCTCCATGATCAGAAAAGTTGGCCTCCCCTATCGCAAAGCAACCTGGCACTGTCGTCATCAGGTTGTAATCAACCCAAACACCACCCATGGTGTAGTGAACAGCAGGGTAGATCATCATAGGGGTTTCGTAAGGGTTTTGATCAACAATTTTTTCATACATCTGAAACAAGTTGCCATATTTGGCTTTGATGACTTGTTTGCCAAGTTTTTGAACAAGTGCATTGTCGTTTTCTTCCAGTCCTTTGACGTGTGCTTTTTCTTTACCATATCGCTCAATGGCTGCAGCAAAATCTAAAAAAACAGCTTCTCCTGTTTTGTTAACCCCGAAGCCTTCATCGCATCGTTCTTTGGCTGCTCGAGATGCAACATCTCGTGGGACAAGATTTCCAAAAGCAGGATAGCGACGCTCGAGATAATAGTCTCGATTATCCTCTTCCAAGTCTGTTGGTTTGAGGCGTCCTTCACGAATCGCCTTTGCGTCTTCTTTTTTCTTGGGTACCCAAATCCGTCCATCGTTTCGCAACGACTCCGACATCAGTGTCAATTTGGACTGGTGATCGCCAGAAACAGGGATACAAGTTGGGTGGATTTGTGTAAAGCAAGGATTAGCAAAATAAGCCCCTTGCTTGTGAATTTTCCAGGCTGCAGTGACATTACTCCCCATCGCATTGGTTGATAAATAGAACAGGTTTCCATAACCCCCTGATGCGATCACAACAGCATGTGCAGCATGTCTTTCGATTTCGCCAGTGACCAAGTTACGAGTGATAATTCCTCTAGCCTTGCCATCGACTTTGACAAGGTCGAGCATCTCATGTCGACTGTACATTTTTATTTTTCCGCGTCCAATCTGACGATTCATGGCTGAATAGGCCCCGAGGAGCAACTGCTGACCAGTTTGTCCTTTGGCATAAAAAGTTCTTGAAACGAGTACTCCCCCAAAGGAACGATTGTCGAGCAAACCACCATAATCCCTCGCAAAGGGAACGCCTTGTGCGACACATTGATCAATGATATTTGCAGAGACTTCTGCCAATCGATACACGTTTGCTTCTCTCGATCGATAGTCCCCCCCTTTTACAGTGTCGTAAAACAAGCGATGGACTGAGTCTCCATCTCCTTGATAATTTTTGGCTGCATTGATTCCTCCTTGTGCAGCGATAGAGTGTGCCCGACGTGGCGAGTCTTGAAAACAAAATGCCTTAACATTGTATCCCAATTCGGCTAAGGTAGCGGCAGCAGACCCTCCTGCCAAACCAGTTCCCACAACAATCACATCGATCAATCGCTTGTTCGCTGGGCTCACCAAACGAATGTTATTTTTATGATTTGTCCATTTATCAGCTATTGGACCTTGAGGAATTTGTGCGTTAAGTTTGGTCATGTTAGTGATTTAAAAAATGAAAAATCGCAATAAAAGCAAAGCCAGCGGGAATCCCAATTGCATAGACCTTCCCAAGAGATTTCACGACTGGGATATATTTGTTGTTAAAGCCCATGGACTGAAAGGCAGATGAAAAGCCATGGGAGAGGTGAAGCGCTAAAAAAACAAAGGAAATCACATAGAGAATTACTCGTGTGAGGTCTTCAAACTTATGCACCAACTCCTCGTAGTATCGATCAGGATTTTTAGGTAAAACCTCGATGTATTTATAATTTATTTCAGGCACCCAAAAGTCGTAAAAGTGCAAGGCGAGAAAGGCAAGTACTGTACCCCCCGAAATCAGCATATTTCGAGAAACCCAACTCGCATTTGTACTTCCTTTGTACACTACATAGCTAGTCCCTCTTGCGCTGCGATTTTGAATGTCTAGGATAAAGCCCATGACAAAATGAAAAATGACTCCGAAAATCAAAATGGGTTGAAGGACAAACTGCACGATGGCGTTGGTCCCCATAAAATGAGAAAACTGATTGAAGATGCTTTCACTAAAAACAGAAGTGATATTGATTGCAAAGTGCTGGAGCAAAAACAGTATTAAAAATAAACCTGATAATGCCATCGCAAACTTTCGAAGTATAGTAGAAGACAGGACAACCCCCATAGTTTTTGACTAAATGTTAATGCAAAATTAGGTGCTACACGTTTGAAAGCCAAAGGTTTTTGATGATTTTGAATGATTCTATAAAGCTTGACCTGAATTGCCTGTTTTTTACTCAAAATCGTTGAGACAACATCAAACAAATTATTCGATTGTTAAGGTGCTGATTTGTTTGTCATTCCACAGCAATTTGTAACTCCCTTTTGGTAAATAGGTCTTCTCATCATCAGAAGCTGTGAGATTGACTTTATGCTTGCGGCTGTACTTGTTGACTTGGTCTTCCATAAAATATAAATCATAAGGAATCGATTGAAGACCTGTTGTTAGTTCGATGTCTTCTTCATAAACAACAACATCTTTTTCTGAAGTCAACTGCCATTTGCCTGTGGTAGGATTAGCAGCATAAAACATCCAAGAAAAATTTGGTGTGATTGCCTCAGACCAAACCCTATACTTAGTTCCCCAATTTTTTCTATTCTTGACTGCCTTTGGTTGGACGACAGACACTTGTTGTCGGACCAAAGACTCCAAAGCCTGAATTGGCTCCAATTCGAGCTGGTAAATCGAACGTCCATGTGTACCAATCAACAAGTCGTTGTCTCGTTCCTGAACAAATAAATCGTGAACTGCTACACGTGGAAAATCAGCATCAAACATATGCCAGCTCAACCCGCGATCAATGGTCACAAACAATCCATTGTCTGTTCCTACATATAAGATATCAGCGCTGGTGTGGTCTTCTCGAATTACATTAACTGGAGAAAGTGGAAGTCCCTTTGCTAGACTTCGCCATGACTGACCCATGTCGTCGGACACATATACATAGGGTGTAAAATCATCCCATCGATACCCATTAAGGGTAGCATACACTCGAGAGGGAAAATGCTTTGAAAATTGTACGCGACTCACCCAAAGTTCTTGCGGCAAATCGTCGCTGATGCGCTTCCAAGAGGCGCCACTGTCTGTAGAGATATGAATGTGGCCATCATCTGAACCAACAATTATAGTTCCAAACTTAAATCGAGACTCGTCAATAGTTGTTAGTGTTCCGTATGGGACATTTCCTTTTTTCCTTCCACTTGTCAAATCTTTTGAGATTGTGTTGTAATCATCGCCGCGATTGAGTGATCGGTGGAGTTTATTACTCCCAAAATAAAGAATATCATTGTTGTGAGGAGATAACAAAATGGGTGTTTGCCAATTAAACCTCAGTGGTGCTTCACCAAGCTTGTGTTTGGGTTGGATGTTTGTGCGCTTATTGGTTTCACGATTGATTCTGAAATAATTCCCAAACTGATAGCCAGCATAAACAACATCTGCATTTTCTTGATCCACCTGAATTTGCATGCCATCACCACCCATAATTCCAGTCCAATTGTTGTGCCCATACTGATTCCAAGATACACTTTCACGACTGGTATGTGGGGCTTCCCAAACGCCATTGTCTTGCAACCCACCATAAACATGGTAAGGGGTTTGTTGGTCGGCATAAACTGTATAAAATTGACCCACTGAGGGTTGGTTGTTTTTAATCCAGTTTTGGCCACCATCATAACTTATATTGACTCCGCCATCATTGCCATTGATCAGGTGTTTGGGATTGTTGGGGTTTATCCACAAGGCATGATGATCGACGTGCGCATTGGGTGCATCAATGCTTTCAAATGTTTGCCCCCCATCTGATGAAGTCAACATGGGAACACCATATATATAGATACGATTGGCGTCTGTGGGTGTCACATGAATCATCCCAAAATAATAACCATAGCTATAGTACAAATCATCGAGGTAGTCCTTGTGGGTTTTGACCCATGTTCGACCACCGTCTTCCGAACGAAAGACTTGCGCCCCAACAACTGGGGTGTCAAACAAGTCGCTATTGGCATCGCTTAAATAAAGTGATAAATCAGATGGTTTTAGCTTTCCGTCTTGAATAGCAGTGCGTATGCTTTTAGCTGTGTGCTCTTTTGGAAAATTATTCTCTTTTAAAAATTCAGTCAGCAGTTTTTGATCGACTGCAAAAAAACCCTCCAAGGACATGCTTTCAAAGTCTTGTTTGGTCAATGACTGTTTTACTATACCTTCTCTTGGCCTTCGATCTTGGTTATCAACGATTGCATAAATGGTTTTCACATCATAAGCAGCAATTCCTATGCGTCCAACGCCTTTCCCCTGGGGGAAGCCACTTTGGGATGAGCTGATAAGCTTCCAACTATTGCCACTGTCTGTGCTTTTATAAATACCTGACCCTGTGCCACTACCAACAAAATCCCATGCCTTTCGATCTTTTTCCCATGCAGCAGCGTATTGAACTACAAAGTTTTCTGGTGCAACACTGATTTCGATAATTCCAACTGGGTCTTGTAGTGTAAGTGTTTGCTTCCAGGTTTTTCCGCCATCATTGGTTTTGTAAATCCCACGAGCGCTATCACTTGAGTACAAATGTCCAGTTACTCCAACAATAACCTCGTTGGGATCAGTGGGATTGATTTCGATTTTGCCAATATGATGAGAATCTGCCAAGCCAATGTGTTGCCAAGACGCTCCTTTGTCCATCGATTTGAGAATACCAATCCCTGCATAGGACGAGCGAGAGGAGTTGTTTTCCCCCGTGCCAACATAAATCGTATGTGTGGGCCAGTGCACTGCGATGTCGCCGATGTTTTGGGTTGGGCTATTATCCATGACAGGCTGAAAGGTTGTGCCATTGTTATTGGTGTACCACAATCCGCCTGAAGCATACCCAACATAAAACTCATGGGGTGCATTGGGATTGACGTCGATATCTGTGACTCGACCACTCATCACACTGGGGCCGATGTTGGTGAGTGGAAGTTTCGCAACAAGTGATGTGCTGACCAAACGATCAAGGTCGTTTGTAGAGTTCATCAACTCCTGTTCAGGTGTGGCAGTGGGTTGTGCAAAAACAGTTGCCAGTGCTAATAAAAAAAATAACAGCTTCATGTTAAGAATTTTACTGTGAAGATAAATTTTTTTTACTTTACCATATGAAATACAACAGCCTACATCATAGTGTCTTTGCGCAACATCGTCAGCGTTTTATGGCACAACTCAAGCCAAATAGCATTGCAGTGTTTAACTCAAACGACATTTACCCTGTCAGTGCAGATAGCACCTTGCCCTTTGCACAGCACCGAGATTTGTTTTACCTCACAGGGATCGACCAAGAAGAAACCATTTTGGTTCTATGCCCAGACGCCAAAGATCCCACTTTGCGGGAGGTCGTGTTTGTTCGAGAAACCAATGCCCATATCGCTGTATGGGAAGGCCATAAACTTACCCAAGCCCAAGCAACTCAAGTGTCGGGAATTGCGACTGTGAAGTGGACGAGCGAATTTGAATCACATTTTTTGGCACTTATAAAAGAAGTCGAACACATATATATCAATACCAACGAGCATTATCGTGCCAAGGTCGAAACCCAAACGCGTGAAGATCGATTTATTGAGTGGTGTAAAAGCAAATATACAACACACAACTATGAAAAAAGCAATTTGATTTTACAAGATCTGCGAGCTGTGAAGGATCCAGAAGAAATTGAACATATACAAACTGCATGTGAAATCACTGAAAAAGGTTTTCGACGTGTGTTGGACTTTGTCAAACCAGGGGTTTGGGAGTATGAAATTGAGGCTGAATATGCGCATGAATTTCTTCGCAATCGTTCAAAGGGCTTTGCCTACACTCCCATCATTGCTTCAGGTGCCAATGCAAATGTGTTGCATTATATCGAGAACAACCAACAGTGTAAAGCAGGCGATCTGCTGCTGATGGATGTGGCTGCTGAGTATGGCAACTACTCTTCGGATATGACGCGTACGATTCCTGTTTCAGGTCGATTCACCAAGCGACAACGCGATGTATATGATGCTGTTTTGCGAGTCAAAAACGAAGCTACCAAACGACTTGTTCCAGGTGCTTATTGGAAAGCATACCATGTGGAAGTGGGCGAATTGATGACTGCTGAATTGTTGGCATTAGGGCTATTGGATAAGGCTGATGTACAAAACCAAACCGACAAAAAACCTGCTTATAAAAAATACTTTATGCATGGCACTTCCCACCATTTGGGCCTTGACACCCACGACTATGGCTTGCTCGACAAACCCATCACTGCCAATATGGTCTTTACTGTCGAACCTGGGATTTATATCCCCCAAGAGGGATTTGGCATTCGGTTGGAAGACGATGTGGTGGTACAACAAACAGGCGGACCCCTAAACTTGATGAAAAACATTCCAATCGAGGCTGAGGAAATTGAAGCGTTAATGAATCCCTAAAACGCCTTCCAGCCTTGTGCTTTGAGTGGAATCACCTCTTCGGCACGAGTTACCAGTGAAGGGATTTCCCCTTCAGCAGTCATATGACCAATGACGGTCAAATTGGGATTGCCTTTGATACTTTCAAAGTCTGATTGTTTGATTGTAAACAGCAATTCATAGTCCTCACCACC
>CEWG01227491.1_pt1 | contig 10477 bp, 6 predicted proteins | sample 361411 | NCBI WGS metagenome assembly CEWG01 (sample SAMEA2622173, study PRJEB7988) | marine metagenome | biome: marine biome (ENVO:00000447); feature: surface water layer (ENVO:00002042); material: "saline water (ENVO:00002010), including plankton (ENVO:xxxxxxxx)" | depth 5 m | reverse complement strand
GCATTTGATATTAATTGGGGTGACGGCTCTACAGATAATAATGTGACAGATACAACACCAAGTCATACATATGCAACAAACTCTGGTTCACCTTTTACAGTACAAGTTACTGCAAAGAATACTGGAGGTACAGGTTCAGGTTCTTCTGCATCACTAACACGTTCTAATTTTATAACAATATTCTTAGCTGATCCAGTTCCCTCATTTACAATTCATGACGCATCATCAGGTGGTAGTGTAGTCACAACTGCCGTAACTGGTACACCAGTACATTTAAATAATACAACAACAAATATACCAAACACTGCTATCACAGCAACTTTCTCTGTCAATTGGGGAGATGGTACTTCTATAGAAGGTATAGCTGGTAAGACAGCAAATGGTGGACCTCAAGGTGGTAGATTAGCACACACATACACAAATGCATCAGGTACAGGAAGACATACAATTACGTTAGCCGCCAATACGTATAGTGGTGGTAATCCTGCGGTTCTACCTCTGACTGCTACAGCACTGATAAAAGTCTTTGATGCATCGATTGCCTCACCTAATAATCTAGGCACAAAAACAATATCACTGAATACATCTTCTACAGGTACGAATCCTAGAGTTGCTTCAGGTTTTACAACGAATGGTATTTCAGGCACAAACGCTGGTGATAACGTAACTCGCTATACTACATCGGGTGCAATCGCAACAGCCGCCATGGGCTCATTCTTCTTTCAAGCAGATGGTGGTACAGTTACTGCATTTGTAGATGGTAGTGCAGACGGACAGAAAGCTATTACCAATGCAAATGATGAAGGAACATTTACAAGTCTCATCATTGATGATGAGCAAGATTATAATAGCTTTGATGCAAATGGTAATACTGTTGCAGTGAATAATAGAATATATGCACCAGGATTATTTGAAGGTTACAAAGCTAGAGTATCAAAGAGTAACTTCTCAACAGGCTTACATTCTCTACAATTACAATCAACTGCTGGTAATACTAACACATTGAAGTTTATTAGAGATGATGTAACGATAACACCTACAACAAGTGTAGGCTCTGCAACACTGACACAAGCGTCAGCTGGTACGTTAACTCATATATCAGGTATACCTTACTATACAAATAATGCAACACTCACACTAGCAGGTGTAACTGTACAAAGTTTTACAGGACAAACTTTTCAGAACACAACATCACCTGTAGTAGTAGAAAACTCTACTGACTTAGAGGGTACATCAGGTAATGCAATAGGAACAAATAACTTTACATATGCAAACATAGATGGTAGCACAACTATGTTAGATAGTGGTACACCAAAAGTCAATATAGGAACAGGATCACCTTATGCTCTAGGCAATCTTACAGTAAATGTAAATGGTGGTGGTAAACGTGTAGAGAGATTACAAGTAAGAGCAAAGAACTCAAACGGAACTGGTAGTGCCGCCATATTAGCATCACCTGCAATACAAGCATATAATGGTAGTAAATCATTTGATGAAACAGCAATACCTGTATCAGACTCATTAGGTGCTGGTTTCAACACAGATGCCAAACGTATTCATAGTTTGACTGGTGGTGCAGTAACATTTAGTAATTCTACTGATTACTTTGCAGATAACGCTTTTACAGGTGCCCAAACAGTAGCAGGCACATCTGAAGCGATAGTGCGATATGACACACTAAAGCACTTTACAACTGATTTGTCAAGTGGTTTTTTACCAGCTGGACCTGATTTAAATACAGGACGATCTGGTGCCCAACATTTTGTTTTTGCATTTAAGAGAACTACTGTTTCACGTTTCACAATCACTCTTACTGGTAAAGTATCAGGACTTTTTGTAGCTGTTCCGAACACAGCAATGGATACAGCATCAAGTATAAATGGTTGGGGTGATGCATCGATACAATATGCAGGTTCTGGTGTTCCTGGAGGAAATACAGGTAGTGGTGGTAACGGAAGTAATGGTATTGCAGAAACAGGCTCAGACAGAATTGTAGATGGTACAAACTATAGTAATCAAACTTTTACAATGACTCTTGGTACAGTATCTTCATCTAACTCATTTAACAATCAGATATTAATTTCTATCGTTCTAAATAGTGATGATAGTCTGACAGCACTATCAATAGGAGTACCGAGTTAATGGCAATATCTGATTCTCAGAAAGTAGATTATTTGTGGAAAAAGCTTGGTTATGGTAAAGCTAAGACTGACACAAACTCTTTAAAGAAAGCGCCTAACGAGGCGATAGACTCACCTTTGTTGATGAGAGGTGATATCATATGGGCTCAAGCAGACTTGATACCTTCTACAATACCGGCATCAACATCTACACATGTAAGAGTTTATACTGGTACAGGTGCTATAGAAACTACAAATGATAATACTGCGTCAGCAAACAGAACTTGGAAGACAGGCGAAACAGATTGGATACCTACACAGTTTGGTTCTACATATCTTGTTAAAGTTTATACGGCGGCATCAGGCACAGCAAACGCACCATCAAGTGGTACTCAATTATTTCCTACTGGTTCTGGTGACGATGATGAATGGTTCTTTGACTATGAAGCTGGAACTTTACATTTTATAGGATCAAATGTACCATCTTCTGTAAGTGGTAAAGTTATATTCATTGAAGGTGCTAGATATATCGGAGCAAAAGGTATTGCGTCTGCTAATAGTTTTACAACAGTAGGTGCTAAGACAGTACAAGCAAACACCATTTCTATGGCAAATACATCATCAACAGTTTCAGTCGAAATGAGTGGTGCTAACAGTACAGTTCAGTCTGCCAATGTCATCATAAATAAAACAGCTACTATAAATGAATTGCGATTAGGTAATCATGTTAATAATGGTGTACTCATAGGTAGATCATTTAACAAGAGAATTGATTTTGTAGCCCCAGGTGCATCAGGCACAGTATTTCAAATAGCCGCCAATGGTACACCTACATTTACAACTCTAGATGGGAGTAGTTATACAGGTAGTTAATTATGAGTGATTATATTGATGCAAGCACATTTGAAAGTTCTAGTAACGCAGTTATAACAGAGCTACACGAAACCATTATCACACTAAGAGCAAGAATACTAACTTTAGAAAAAAAGTTAGAAATGCAAAAAACTGATTTGGTACGATTTAGTAAAGTCAAAAAGGCTTTTGAATCTGGTATGAAAAGAATAATTAATTATGATGAAGAACTTTTACATTTACGACAAGTAATTGAATACTATGAAGAACACTTAGAGCTTGTATGGAAAAGAAGAATACGTCCTGAAGCTGTAATAGAAAATAAAAAAGAAGCTAAAAATTCATATGTTGCTTTTCGTAGAGGAAAACAAAATACTTTTGTTTCTCAATTCGCAGAAATAAAAAAACATTATGAAGAAGATAAAGAAAATTTAAAAGCACTTACAAATAAATATAGAAAGCTAAAGGAACTGAATGATAATATTGGTATGTCAGAGGAAATGGAAAGTGCTATAGAGGAAAAGTTCAATAAATTGACACAAGAGTTAGAAGAAGCTAAACAAGATGTAGAATATTACAAACAATTTGTCAATAAAGATGAAATTATAGAAAGAAATAAAAGCACTGGTAGAAGAGTACCATTAAGTGCTAGATAATAATTATTATAAATAATCAAACAGATAAACATTACATAAGTAAGGAGTTTGAAGCATGGCAAACGTCATACAGATCAAAAGATCAACCACGGCAGGTAGAGTGCCTCTACATAATGAGTTGGAGATTGCGGAACTAGCGGTTAACTTAGTCGATGGTATACTTTTCACTAAAGCAACTAGTGATGGTGACTCTGGTGACATCATCAGACTTGGTGGTGATAACTACGCACTAGATAACGCATCAGTAAGTGGTGGTGCCAAAATAACACTTAATAGATCCACTACAGGTTCTGGAGGTGGTACTCAAGTAGCAGATGGTGAATTTAGTATTCTAGGTTCTAGTAGTATTACAGTCACACATGCATCAAATCAAGTAACACTAGCAGTTGCTGGTGGTGCCGCCGTTAACAGCCTAGGTGATGGTAGTTCAGATACTTCTCCAGATGGAAGTGGTAACATAGATATATTAGGTGGTACCGGACTTACTTCAACAACAGGCACTAATACTATTACGTTAGCTATTGACTCTACAGTAGCAACACTAACAGGCTCACAAACACTTACAAACAAGACATTAACTTCACCTATTGCTTCAGGACTAACATTATCAGACGCATCAATAATATTTGAAGGTGCTACTGCTGATGATTTTGAAACAACACTAACTGTCGCAGATCCAACTGCTGATAGAACAGTAACGATACCTGATGCTACAGATACACTTGTAGGTAGAGCAACAACAGATACCCTTACAAATAAGACACTAACCTCACCAAAGATAAATGAAAACGTAGCACTGACAGCTACAGCTACAGAACTAAACTTACTAGACGGTGTATCAGGACTTGTAAAAGCAGACTTTACAAAACTGGCGGCAGTCGATGCATCGGCAACCGAACTTAACATTGTAGATGGTAGTACAAGTGTAGGAACAACAGCAGTTGCTGACGGACATGGTATTGTAATGAACCATGGTGGCACTATGGCACAAACCAGTGTCGAAACTTTGGCTGCCTATCTAGATGACGAAATCACAGCAATGCCTAACCTCGTATCAACAGGTGCATTGAACAGTGGTTCTATAACAAGTGGCTTTGGTTCAATAGACACAGGCTCATCAACAATTACTACAACAGGTGCTGTAACTGGTGGTTCTCTTGTAGCTGATAATGTAACAATAGATGGTTCAACTCTAACGAATGCCTCAGGTAATTTTACAGTAGACTCTGCTGGCTCTGTAACACTTGATGCCGCCGGTAGCGGAACTCCAGGCACTGTTGCTTTAGCAGACGCAGGAACAAACTATCTTCTTTTTAAACCAGATGCTGATGATGATGCTATAATACAACATGCTCAAGCAGATAAAGATATTATATTCAGAGGTACTGACGATAGCTCCGATATAGACATGCTAAAGTTAGATGCTAGTGATGCTGGTAAAGCAACATTTAGTGGTGCAATAACATCAACAGCAGGAGATATATCTACAACAGCTGGTGATTTAAATCTTACTAAAGGATCGGCGGCGGCGCCTTCAATAAATCTTTTCGAAGGTACTGGAGCAGGCACTAACAAAATCACAATAGCACCGGCGGGCGCCTCTTATGCAGACTCTACACTAACAGTACCAATCAATACAACTGGTACATTAGTAACAACTGGTGATAGTGGTACAGTAACAAACGCAATGTTAAATGGTAGTATTGCTGATACTAAGCTAAACACTATTTCTACAGCAAACAAAATAAACGTCAGTGCTATAGACGTAGATGGAGCAACTGACATTGGAGCCGACATTGTAGATGCAGACTTGTTTATTATTGATGACGGAGGAGCCGGAACAAATAGAAAGACAACGGCGGCAAGAATAAAGACATACATCGATGGTGGTACTGGCGGTATAGATATCTCACGTTTAAATATTGAGGGTGGTGATACTGAAACTCCTGTTGTCGGCGATGCTTTAATTTTTAACGATGAAACTGATGATGGTGTACATAAGACAACAATAGGTACTGCTTTATCTCTAATCACTGGTGATATAACAGTAAGCACTGGTGGCGTTTCAACAATAGGAAATGATACAATTGATGCAACCATGGTTAACTTTGATCATGTACGAAGTATCGCTGTTGATGCAAACGAACTTGTTACTACTGGTGGTTCATCTGGTGAGCAAGTACAACACACACTAGGACTTTCACATACTCTAGTTGCTCCAGGTACAGTCACAGTTTCAACAGACTTAACAGTTAATGGTGACACTCAACTAGGTAATGCGACAAGTGATACAACAAACGTATCTGGTGCATTGGTTGTTGCTGGTAACTTAACAGTATCAGGAACTACAACAACTGTAGCATCAACAACAGTTGAAGTTACAGATGCGATGCTTAAACTTGCTGATGGTAACACATCAAGTGACGTAAAAGATATAGGTATCTATGGTGAGTATGATGACACTGGTAGCCAAGATAAATTCACAGGTTTTGTTCGTGATGTTGCGACAGTAAATGTTAATGGTATCGCAACTGAAGATAAGCCTTGGATGCTATTCGACAGTTTAGAAGTAGAACCTTCAGGTGGTTCCGATCAGTTAATGAACTCAAGTCACTCTAGCTTTAGACTAGCACCAATGTTAGTAGGACATTTAGCATTTGGAACAGCCTCGTCTGCTCCATTTATAAGTCGTCCTGATAGTTCTTCTGGACTTTCATCTATAAACAATATGTCTATAGATTGCGGAACATTTACTGGAGAATAATAGTTGACAGACGGCTAAATCTATTATATAATAGATTGTAAAAATATATCTACCCTACATAGGGTTAATGAATAGGTACCATAGATATGGCTAACGTAATACGTATTAAACGTAGTAATGTTGCTGGTAAGAAACCAACAACATCTGAACTAGATGCAGGCGAACTTGCTGTCAATACAGCCGACAAAAGACTCTATACAAAAAATCCTTCCTCTTCAGCAATTCTAGAAATAGGTTCAAATCCACATAATGTCACAGTAGGTACCGGTGGCTTTCAGATAGCCAATGGTAATATTACATTTCCAAGTACTGACGGCTCAGCCGGACATTTTCTACAAACAGATGGTAGTGGTACATTATCATTCGCCGCCGCCTCAGCAACTGGTAGTTTTAACAACTCAACTTTTACTGGTAATACAGTATTCTCAAGTAATGCAGTATTTCAACAAGCAGTTACTTTTAATCAACCAGTTACATCTACTTCTGCATTTAACTTTACTGGACCTGTTACGTTTACTGGTGACGCCGCCTATCAAGGTACTTCAAGACATACTGCTAATGTTTCAGTTCGTGCTTCTTTAGCAGTTCAGCAATTTGAATTTACATCTAATACAGGACAAACATTATTTAAAGGTTCTTCAGATAGTCAAGGACTTTTAAGCTATACTCCTGGCTCAGTCTCTGTATATAAAGATGGTGTTAAATTACGTCCTACTGTTGACTTTGCAGAAACAGATTCAGGTACACTAACACTTCAAGACGGAACATCTAACAACAACATCATAACTATCGAACAATATGGTTCTGAAGAATTTAAACATTTTACATATGTAGCGACTCGAGGACAAACTACATTCTCTGGAGCAGATGCCCTTGGTGAAACACTAGCATACACAGCAAATAATCCTCTAGGTGGTGGTGTAAAAGTATATTTAAATGGTGTTAGATTACGAGCAAATACAGATGTTGTAGCAACAAACGGAACAGAAGTTGTTCTTCAAGATGGTGCTGGTAATAATGATGTTGTGATGATAGAGTCTTTAGGACCTTACCCTTACAAATCATTCGAATATGTTGCATCAAAAGGAGCAACTGTTTTTTCTGGACAAGATAGATTTGGTAAAAGACTAGATTATGAAGTAAACAAAACTACGGTATATCTAAATGGTATCAAACTAAAAGAAAGCACTGACTGGACTGCCGTAAGTGGTTCAACAGTTGTTCTGCAAGAACCATTAGCAAATAACGATGTTATTACGATTGACTCACATGGACCAGAACCAGCAGTTCTATCTGCACAAAACGAAGTTCACTATGCAAATACAACAGTTCTAAAAACAAAAGAGATATTATCCTTTGATGATACGTCAGCAACAGTTGTAGATCAATTTCCTACCGCAGATTTTATCTCTGCACAATATCTCATACAAGCAACAAATCCAAATGGTGTATCGTTCGGAACATTTAACGTAATTCATGATAGAGGTTCATCATTCATATCAGAATTTGGAAGACTAAATAGTAACGGAAGTATCATGACAGTTACATCAGATGTAGCTGACAATTTAGTTAGAATTAAAGTTCAACCACAAACGACTAGTACTAAACTTAAAATTCAAGCTACAAGACTAAGGAAGAGCAACTAATGGCAAAAAGTAAAGCGAGAATATTTGCAGACTTAGCAGACAAGTATTCGCAGATATCAACAACAGCGACAGGTACGTCAATACAAACAGTTGACTCTGTACAAGCTGTAGATACAAGTTCTGTAGTGTTTAATATTATGGCAACAAAAGGCACTGACTTTCATTATTGTACAGTTGTGGTTGCTATGACTTCAGCTACAGATTGTGACTTCACACAGTTTGGTGATATACAATCAACTAATCTTGTATCATTTACGGCAGATTCAGACATAGGTCCGCCAAGAACTCTGAGACTCAGAGCAACACCGGCATCAACTGGAACATTAAACTTAAAGATAACACGTATCGGCGTAGCGAGATAGTGACATGGTTCAAAGAGTACCATATCATCAGTTTTCAGGGAATACTGTAACTATAGGAGCTGGAACTTCTAGAGTTGTTATGGGTGCTGATAGTGGCAATCTAAAGATACAAGATTCACAATCAAACACAACTATTATAGAACCAGGTTTTGGAGACACAGGTTTTTTAGGTTCACGTACAGTAGCTAACAATGCCTCTTTGGCACTTCCTCCTTCAGGTATAAACAACGGAAGTTTATTTTGGAGTACTGCAAATAACACACTCTTCATGAAATCAGGAGGTGGTTGGTATAAAGTAACTACAGTAAATACTGATCCCACTGTCACTTTATCTGCAACATCGGCTACAATAAGTTCACATCTTACATTAGATTTCACTTACACTGTGACAGAGCCAGAAGGTACACCTGTAATTGTTTCAGTAGCTAATTCAGGTTTTGCTACTGTAGGTAATGTTGCTATTACACACACTACATCTAATAATCATATACGTGCAGTATTTGACGGTACTACACCATATACAGGAGCAACGATTACAGTATCTGCAACAGATGGTGTTAACACTGGTGTAGGCACAATGACAATTAATGCAAGCTACACTGAAGAACTACATCAACCATCAGGTACAACTCGACTGTTAGCTTTAAGTTTCAATGGTGGTAGTATGGGTAAATCAGGTTCTTGGAATACTCCTTCTACAACAGGAAACCCTACTTACAATAACACAGGTGGTACTCTCAATAGTGGTTATGGATCTGGTTGGAGTTCAGGTGTTTACTTATCTCCATCAGAACTGTCTGGTACACAAAGCAATAGAAATAAAACATTTATAGCATGGTACAAAGGAACGCAGAATAATGGTACAAATAGTGCATATTCTCCTGGTGTTCCTATATTTGGTGATGATTCAGGATCTGTTCATTTAGGATTTGGATTAGAAGATGGTGTGGTATGTATCTGTGGAGGAAGTTCTGCAACAAAAGGCACTACATCTATGATAGATGGTAATTGGAGAATGTTAGCTTTTACATGCACAACAAATGACATTGCTGAAGCATACGTAGACTCTAGTGGTACAATGACAAAAGAAATATCTAATAAAAATATTGCTACATCATATAATAAAGTAGATCATATAGGAACAGGTTATCCTTATGGCGGTATGAATTATCCAACTGCTCTTGATGCAATACAAATATATGAAGGTATACTAACACAATCCCAACTTCAAGATATCTATGATAAGGGCACAACGTAGTATAAATAGAGAAAAAGGAATATAGAGTATGGTACAAAAAGTTCCATTTACATCGACATCTGGAAACACGATGACATTAGGCACAGGCACCTCTAGAGTTGTTATGGGTGCAGATAGTGGTAATCTAAAGATACAAGATTCACAATCAAATACGAGTATCATTGAAGCTGGAGCAGGTATAGTTGGAGCGTCAGCAATAACAACGTATGCAAACTCTTCAATATTTCCAATTAATCCTATATCTGCCTCAGGCACTTTAGCTTATGCTACATTGACTAACTCATTGTATATATCGAACGGTTCTGGTTGGTATAAAATTTCTACTCTGAATACTTCACCATCAATTACTCTATCATCAACATCGGCTGATCCTACAACCGAAAATCTTACATTAGATTTCACTTATACTGTGAATGAGCCAGAAGGAACACCAACTACTGTAACTTTTGCTAACTCAGGTATTGCTACCACAGGTAATGTTGCCATAACACATACTACAAGTAACAATCATTTAAGAATGGTATTTGATGGAACAACACCACTAGCAGGAGCTACAGTAACATTAACTGTAACTGATGGTGTCAATACTGGAACAGGTACCATAACAATAAGCACCGCATATTCACTAAAAAATTCTAAATATGAAGCCCTTACTTTGTTAGCAAATAATCCACCAGGAATCACAACTATAAAACAACAAAGTTTATTACACACTACTAGTTACGATACTCTATCCGCTACTCATGATGATCTTGCTCCAGGATCAGGAGATTTTACTGTAGAATGTTGGTTTAAACCAACCGCCGTTACTGCTAATCA
>CEWG01047050.1_pt1 | contig 10493 bp, 19 predicted proteins | sample 361411 | NCBI WGS metagenome assembly CEWG01 (sample SAMEA2622173, study PRJEB7988) | marine metagenome | biome: marine biome (ENVO:00000447); feature: surface water layer (ENVO:00002042); material: "saline water (ENVO:00002010), including plankton (ENVO:xxxxxxxx)" | depth 5 m | reverse complement strand
TCAGAGAGTGTAAACCTAGATGGTTCATTGGGGAAAATGTTGAAGGCATTATTAACATCTCCGAAGGTAAGGTCTTGCAGCAGATACAAAAAGATTTGGAAGCAGAGGGTTTCGAAGTCCAATGTGTTGTTATTCCAGCTTCAGGCATCGGTGCGTGGCATCAAAGGAAAAGGGTCTGGATTATTGCACACTCCAACAGCAACAGAGATAGGATTAAGATCACCGGCAGCAATGGAGAAGAGAAAGAAATACAGAGAGAGCATAGGGAGAAAGACAGTACCTCCTGGAAATTTATTAGAACAAATACAAATGATGTACCCAACTCCAACAGTAGGTTGCGAAGAGGGAGGGGAACAGAGCAAGAGAGTAGAGCAAACGAAGAGTGGAGGTTTTGTTTTGAGAAAGAAAAACAAACCCAACATGACATTCGGAGCAAAGCTATCGGATGCGATGTTATATTTGGAGAAACAAAAAACACTTCCAACACCAACAGCAAGGGATCACAAAGACATGGGGTATCAACCGACATGGAAACCAAGCAGGGACAAGTCATTACCGAGAGAAGTATTGAAGAACAACAAACCTGGTGGGAAGCTCAATCCAAACTTTGTCGAACACCTGATGGCATATCCTATGAATTGGACAAAGATAGAAAGAACAGAATAAAATCTTTAGGTAATTCTATTGTACCTCTTATTGCAAGAGAGTTAGGTTTAGCTATTATGAAAGCAGAACAAGATTAATGGCACGTTGGACTTACGCATTTTCTAATGGCAGCTACAACGATTGGCATAGGCAGTACGAGGGGATTGCTATGATAGATGTGGATAGTGTCGAGTGTTGTCCCCAATGCTACGAACCTTTGGCTATGATTGAAACGTGTTATGATAAAGGACAGAAATATAAGAGTACCACCCTCTTAAAAACCCTTGCTAGTCGGCTTCAGATACCTAGTTTTTTGGTATTCTATAAGAAAGTGGGTCAGGGTAGCCTAGCCTTTAGGATCAAACGTCTATGGCTCTCTAATGCAGAGTTTGAATTAATGAATGAGGATGAATGGGTAAGAGAATTATATCAATTGCAGCACGAACACAAACAACATTGTAAATATGAAACAAAAGTATGATCCACATATTAGAGTTAGGTTCGATCTCTTTGACGATCCACAGTTTAGAACCATTCCAAATAAGCATAAGGCACATTGTTTATGTGTGTTGATTTGTTTACTAAAGTTTGTCAATAATAAGACACTCCAATGTTATCCACGCAAAGCCACTATATCTAGTATGACAGGTCTATCTTATAGCACTATATACAGAGCCACAGTATGGCTAATACGTGTTAAGATAGTGTCTAAAAAAAGGCTACCGAGTACACTTCTCTATACAATAAACCCTAGATATATCGTGGGTTATAGAGAGAGTGGTCATATAGACAATAGGATAGGTCAGAGTGAACGGACTGAGTTGTCTGCTGGCTCACTATTAATAGAACATAACATTAATCTATCTAACATAACTAACTTAATAAAAGAAGTTGCTGATAAAGGAGGAGACCAATCTAAAATAGTTAGTGTCCTAAGTACCCTCCCCCGCAAGACCTTAATTAAAGCAATAGAAGATAAAGACAATCCATATTATTGTAGTCTAGCTCTTAAAGAACAAGATAGAAATGGTGTGAAGCTGGTGGATATACCAAGAAACATAGTAGATAATGTAAGAAAGAAAACCCATTTTGGTTATCAGAATGTGATACGTAAAAAGAAAGATTTAAATGACAGGAAGAATAAGTCAAAAGATTTATTGCGAAGCCATAGCAAAGACAAGTGGTAAGAGGTGTCGTTGTAAAGGCTATTATACACCCACTAACAATCGTTATCTTTGTATGTTCCATAATGGGTCAAAGTCTTGGGATAGTAAGACAAGAAAATACAAAGGACTTTTTAAGAATAATAAGGTACAACTACAAAAGAAGATTAACATATTAAAAAACCTAGTTAATTTTAGAAATAAAACTGATGAGCAAATCAAAGAGTATATCCTCAAAGAAGAAGAGCGATCTAGTTCTTTCGGATATAGAACAAAATACTATTCTCGAAACCATTTACGATGGAGGTCTGTCCATAGAAGTAGCAAGAGATTTAAAGATCAGCTTGATGAGTTTGCAGAAATACTTAGAAAGAAATCCAAAGTTCCAAGCTGAATTTAACAAGGCTCAAGAGGTAGGTATTAAAACTTTAGTTGAGAAGATGCTGCAAATATTTAATAGTGAGAATATGGATTTATCTCCAAACGAGCTGCTGTTTCTTCGTGAGCGAAAAGACTTTCTGAAATTTCTAGCTCCAAGATTGAGTTCTATATTCCAAGAGAAACAAAAGTTAGATGTACGTTCCGACAGTAAAATTCAAATTAGTTGGGAAGATAGTCCAGAATTAATTGATGTAAATGCTGAGAATATCTCAGCACCTACACCACCAAAGGATTAGTTGTTTGTGTTTAAACCTATATTTTCTAAATGTTTCTCAAATTCTTTTTGATCCATATTTTTAACTTCATTATTATAATGTTCGTATAATAATTCATTTACAAAATCTGTATCAGCACTTTCCATTTGAGATTTTACATAATCTTCTTTAGTCATCATTTTATATCCTTTTGTTTTTTGTTTAGTTGTTTGTTTTTATAATGAGTATATATAACACCTTGTACACTCAATATATTTAATAGAGTTAATCTAACTAACTCTGTTAAATTCTGTTCACCACTTGCTATCAAAGTATTTTGATAAGTGTCTTTGTAATTTTTCATCATGTTTTTTTTTCTCATCTTTATAATATTGATACCCAAACACTACAACAGCTACCAATATAATTAATATTAATTGCTTTTCACTTGTCATCATTCCCCCATTCATCACTTGTAGTTATTTCTACACAACTCTCACACAAAACTCTATTTGTTTTATTACAAGTAAAATATTCTTTTGTTTTATTTTCACAAATAAAACATGGCTTCTCGCTACTCATTTATCCCCCTTTGTTTGATTATCAATAAATAATTTAGCTTCTTCAATAGTTGCAAATTGATCAGCAGCTAAATCAAGTCCGTCTGGTGTCCAAACATTATAATAATTTATTTCATCATAACCCTCAGAACAATCATACACATAGTCTATTCTATATTTTTTATATTCAATCTGTTCCATTATTTATCCCCTTTCTTTTTTTGATCTCGTTCTTTTAGGAAGTCTATTACGTTTCCTGGAAGTAAGTGAGATCCATTAGTTGTAGGTATATCTTTAAATGTATTCAGCTCGTCAATCTTATCCTGAGCTTGTTGCATTGTGTCATTGATATTAAAATTAAAGTTATACTTATCTTTTAATATCTTTAAGACTGATACAAAGTATTTAGCTTTCATCTTTACCCTCCAATATTATATATGCAAATAATATATAAATTAAGATCATTGGTATTATCTCAAGTATAAACATTGTTTCCCCCTTGTTAAGTTTATATTAACCATTTTGGTTTATTATGCAACATCTTTCTCTTCATTGTCATTCAACCATTCATAAGCTACACCAATAAGTCTTTCATATATTGCTGTTCTTATCATATCGTGAACACCTGGATCAGTTGGTAATAAGCCATGATCATCAACATAAGCTAGACTAGGATCACTTGATAATGCTTCTATTAGATCGCTATTATATATAGGTATCCACCCATCCGCATATTCATGAATTAAATCGCTAGGATATTCATGTTCCAATATTTCTTTTTTATTGTCGTTTAGTTCTTCAATTAGATTTTTTTCTAATTGGTGCATTGTTGTTTTATCGCTCATTGTTTCCCCTTTGTTGTTTTTGTTGTCATAGCCAAATTGGTAAACTATTAGAAATATAAGTCAAGCAAATAATAAGTCCAAAATGGGTCAAGATATTAGTGTGATATAAATGCAACTGTGATAAATATACAACAATATGAGATATACTTATTTAATAAAGGATCAGCAAGGCAACCAGGAAACATTAAAAGCAATGAGTTATAAAAAATGTTTAAAGCAGCTAAACAATAAATATAAACCTGGCGAAGTTATTCAAGTTAAGTACACAAATAAAAAAGATCATGAGTTATTAAAATATGTAAAGATTAAAAGAGTGGAATAAGATCCTATTCTAATAATCAAACAACGTTTTATTTTCCCGCATATAGAGATCGGACAGTAGTATTGACCTATATATTAAAGCATTAATTGGTTTACTATTGATAGTCATAAGTTATCGTTAGTAATATTATCTAGATAACCCTCTAATTTTGTAAAGCTATACCCCCCCTATACCCCTAGATCGACCCGCCGATTAATATATATATATACATGGGACTCGAGGACACCCTTACACAGTCAGTCATCTACACACAGTTTCAGATGTAATTATCGCCATACCCCAAAAACAACCCACCATCTTATTCACCTTGCCAGACCTCCCTTTAAATTAAATAGTAATTACTATATGTAGTATGATATGTGGGACTACATACAAGATGATTTAACTTCAGTTGTTTTAATTGATGAAAAGACAAACACCTTAACCATTAAGATATATGGGTTAGGCAGCAAAGATAGTGCAGAGACTTTTGCACAATACACGATGAGCTTATTACAGTTTGATTATAATTCTACTGGCTATAGTATGCCTAGCAAGATGATACACTAGATATGGATATTAAAATACCTTACACTCCTAGAAAGCACCAAGCCTTCTTACATAATGAAATATCTAAACATAGATGGTCGGTATTGGTTTGTCATCGTAGGTTCGGCAAAACAGTATGTATGATCAATCACTTAATTAGGTCAGCACTATTGTCCAAAAACAAGAACCCAAGATATGCCTACATTTCGCCAACATTTAAACAAAGTAAATCAATCGCTTGGGATTACATGAAACAGTTTACAGCGAAAATACCTTACACCAAGTTTAATGAAACAGAGCTAAGGGTAGATTTACCCAATGGTGCAAGAATAACTTTGCTTGGGTCAGAAAACTCTGACGGGTTAAGGGGTATCTACCTAGATGGATGTGTGATTGATGAGTACGCAAATGTCAATGATAAACTCTTTCCTGAAATTATAAGACCAGCATTGTCAGATAGAAAAGGTTACTGCGTATTTATAGGTACACCACAAGGCATGAACAATAACTTTTATGAATTGTATCAACACGCACAAGGAGCAGAGGATTGGTTTAACTATAAAGCTAAAGCAAGTGAAACTAAGATTGTAGATAACGAAGAGTTAGTCAAGGCAAAAGAAGTAATGGGTGAGAAGAAGTATCTTCAAGAGTTTGAGTGCGATTGGATTGCGAATATTGAAGGATCTATTTACAATGATACATTAGTGAAGATGGAAGATCAAAAGCAATTAACTAGAGTACCTTATGATCCATCGTTGCCTGTGAATACAGCTTGGGACTTAGGAGTATCAGATCATAGTGCTATCATATTCTTTCAGCAGCTAGGTAGATCAATTAATATTATCGACTACCATGAAGAACGTGGACAAGGATTACCGCATTATATTCAGATGATTAAGGAGAAAGATTATGTCTACAAAGATCATTTCGCACCGCATGATATAGAAGTTACAGATTTTAGCAATGGTAAAACCAGGAGAGAGGTCGCCTATCAATTAGGTGTTAGATTTAAAGTCGTTCCTAAAATTCCATTAGAAGATGGTATACACGCAACCACAATGACCTTACCTCGATGTTGGATTGATACAGACCATTGCAAAAAGTTAATAGATGCGTTAAGACATTACCATCGGAAGTATATTGATAAAAATCGAATGTTCCGAAGTAAGCCTGTACACGATTGGTCGTCTCATGCGTGTGATGCAATGAGATACCTAGCGGTAGGTTTACAAGAAATTAATACTAGACAAGTTGCACCACAAAGTGTAGCAGATAACGAATACAGGATTATATAATTATGGGATCATTATTTTCACCAAAAATGCCGCCACTACCACCCGTTCAACCTTTGCCGACACCACCATCAACTGAAGTGTCTCAAGAAGAAAAAGATAGAATTGCAGCGGAACAAGCAGCGATAGAAAGAAAAAGAAAAGGTAGAAAATCAACTATCTTAACTGGACCTTTAGGTGTTGAGGAAGAAGCGGAAGTGCAAAAGAAAACTTTATTAGGATCGTAATTATGGGAGCAAATGGAGCAATGATTGGAAAACTTAAACGACCTGATACAGATTATAGTAATAAAAATGTAAGACTACAAACTAAAGATGGAAAAAAGTTTTCAATGGGTCCATCGGTTATTAGAGACAAACCTGAAGAATTAACGTATGCTAGAAGAGCTTATGTAAATCAAACTGGCAAAACTGATTTAACACCTGTAGAAAAAACAGGAGCTTTTAAAAAATTTACCAAAGCACAAAAAAGAAAATATTATAAATTAAATCCACAGGAAGCACCCGCAGAAGATTCAAACTTTACGCTTTCTAAAAGAACTTTATTAGGAGCATAATATGGGAAGTGTATTCAGACCACCTAAACCACCCGCACCTCCACCTGCACCACCCGCACCAACACAAGCAGAGGTGTCTCAAGTAACAGCAACTAGCATGGATGGATATGATTCAAGAAAAACAAAAGCGAGAGGAAGATCAATGACAATTATGACAGGACCTGGCGGAGTAGAAGATCAAACATTAACATTAGGTAGAAAAAGTTTATTAGGACAATAATGGCAAAAACAGATTTAACAAAAAAACTATTAACAAGATTTAGCAGACTAGCAGGTCAAAGACAAAACTGGGAAACCCATTGGCAAGAAGTAGCAGATTACATGATGCCAAGAAAATCAGACGTAACTAAAAAAAGAACTCGTGGCGATAAAAGAATGGAACTCATTTTTGATAGTTCTCCTTTACAAGCCTTAGAATTATTAGCAGCATCATTACATGGTATGCTTACAAATCCATCTACACCTTGGTTTACTTTAAGATTTAAACAAGACAATGTGGATCAAGAAGATGAAGCTAAACTGTGGTTAGAGTCTGCAACAGAAACAATGTACACAGCATTTAATCGATCAAACTTTCAACAAGAAATATTTGAATTGTATCATGACCTTATTACCTTTGGTACAGCAGCAATGTTTATCGAAGAAGATGATGAAGATTTTATAAAATTTTCTACAAGACACATTGATGAAGTTTATATTGCAGAAAATGATAAAGGTAGAATTGATACCATCTATAGAAGATTTAATTTATCAGCACGAGCTGTGGTGCAAAAATTTGGCACAGCAGTATCACAAGATATATTAGTATTAGAAAAAAAAGACCCATACAAAGAAGTTGAGATTGTACACGCAGTTTATCCAAGAGCAGATTTTAATCCTACAAAAAAAGATAAAAAGAATATGCCATTTGAATCTGTGTATATGGAATATAAAAATGGTAATGAATTATCCGTATCAGGATTTAAAGAGTTCCCTTTTGTTGTACCAAGATACCTAAAGGCTTCACATGAAATCTATGGAAGATCACCTGCCATGACAGCTTTACCTGATGTAAAGATGTTAAATGAAATGGTTAAGACAACAATTAAAGCTGCACAGAAACAAGTAGACCCACCTCTATTAGTTCCTGATGATGGTTTCTTATTACCAGTTAGAACTGTACCAGGTGGATTAAATTTTTATAGATCAGGTACAAGAGATAGAATTGAACCTTTAAACATTGGTGCAAATAATCCATTAGGATTAAACATGGAAGAGCAAAGACGAGATGCCATTAGAGCTGTGTTCTATGTAAATCAACTTATGATGCAACAAGGTCCACAAATGACAGCAACAGAAGTTATACAACGTAACGAAGAGAAGATGAGATTACTAGGACCAGTATTAGGAAGATTACAATCTGAATTATTAAAACCTTTAATTGATAGAGTATTTAATATTCTATTAAGAAACAATCAATTACCTCCAGCACCAGAGTTTTTATCTGGTCAGGATATAGAAATTGAATACGTTTCACCATTAGCTAAAGCACAGAAATCCACAGAGTTACAATCTATTATGAGAGCTATTGAAATTCTTGGAAGCATGGCTAATGTAGCTCCTGTATTTGATTATGTTAATTTTGATAATCTTGTTAAACACTTAGCTGATATAGTTGGTGTGCCACAGAAGATATTAAAATCACAAAGTCAAGTTAATGCAGAACGACAACAAGCACAACAACAACAACAGGAGCAAATGCAGATGCAACAATTACAACAGGTAGCAAAAGCTGGAGGAGATATAGCTCCACTAGCTAAAGCCTTACCTGAAGAAGCACGAGCCGTTGCAAATGCTGAAGAAGAATAATGGGTCAAGCAAAAGATAAAGAACAAAACTTTGAAAAGTATGTTGAGAGTTTAAAGAAGAACTATCAATTTATATTTAATACAGACGAAGGCAAACAAGTCATGTCTGATTTAGAAAAGAGATGCCACCATCATACGACTACCAATGTAAAAGGTGATAGTCATGAGAGTGCATATATGGAAGGACAACGTAGCATCCTTCTATTTATAAAAGCAATGCTACAAAACGATAATGAAAAAGGAAAATAAATATGTCATCAGAACAGATAACACAGGAAACTGTGCCTGTAGAAAAGACAGAAACATCTACAGAAAATACTAAACCCGTAGAAGCAACCATCGCACCTTCTACTGAAACACAACCCGCAGCAAAAACTTGGAAGGAAGCAATCTCCGAAGAGTTTAGAAACGATCCAAACATAGAAAAGTTTACAGAGATAGATGCACTAGCAAAGTCATATATCAATGCAACACAAATGATTGGTAAAGATAAAGTTGCTGTACCTAATAAAAACTCAACAGACGATCAATGGAATGAAGTATATGATAAACTAGGTAGACCTGAGTCTGCAGATAAATATAGTTTAAATGCAAAATCAGAAGTTGTCCCTATTGATGAATCTGCAATAAAACAGTTTGCTGAGAACGCACATCAATTAGGTTTAAATAATAAACAAGCTCAAGGTATCTTAGAGTTCTATAAAAATAATATGGAAGGCATGGCTCAACAAGCCAAAGTCGATACTGAAACTGCTCAAGTTCAATCTGAACAACAGTTAAGACAAGAGTGGGGTCGAGAGTTTGAATCTAATGTTAAGAAAGCTGGAGCATTAGCAAAAGCTAACATGAACCCAGAGATATTAGATATGCAACTTAAAGATGGAATGAGACTTGGAGATCATCCTGAAATTATTAAAGGCTTCGCAAAGATAGCTGGAATGATGTCAGAAGATAAAATAGTTTCTACAGAAAGTGAAAACGTAAGTTCAAACACTGATGTTGAAACAGAAATATCTGATATTATGAATAATAAAGATGGACCTTATTGGAATAAATCACATCCTGACCATGATAAAATGGTACAACAAGTTTATACTTTAAGAGAAATGCTAACTAAATAATTTTTAACCCCTTGTATTTTTTTAAAAATTAATGTAAGGGGTTATTAGTAGGACAATTCGCAAGTTATACTACGTGAACCTTACTGACGACATGGAATAGACAGTAGTCTAACAGACTTTAAATGCAAGAATTGCCTGTCAATTTGACGGAGAACCTTTCTGTTTAACTTAACAATAACAATAAAAATGGAGAGACAATTATGTCATCACAAATAACTACAGCTTTTGTACAGCAGTATTCTGCTAACATACAAATGCTATCTCAACAAATGGGATCGTTATTAAGAGACAAAGTCAGACTTGAAAGCGTTACAGGAAAAAATGCTTTCTTCGATCAGGTTGGCTCAGTAACTGCAGTTGTAAAAACTAGCAGACATTCAGACACTCCGCAAATTGATACACCTCACGCAAGAAGAAGAGTATCATTAGCTGATTATGAATTTGCTGATCTAATAGATCAACAAGACAAAGTAAGACTCTTAATAGACCCGACTTCATCTTATGCTCAAGCCGCTGCTATGGCAATGGGAAGAGCTATGGATGATGTAGTAATCAGTGCTGCTCTAGGTACTGCGTTTACTGGCGAAACAGGATCAACATCAACTGCTTTACCTTCAGCTCAGAAAATTACTGAGTCAGGTACTGATGGTTTGACGATTGCAAAATTAAGAACTGCAAAAGAAAAGTTCGATTTAGCAAGTGTAGACCCGTCTATCGCTAGACATATCATAGTGTCACCTAGACAAATCACTGACCTATTAGGTACAACTGAAGTAACAAGTTCAGATTTTAACACAGTCAAAGCATTGGCTAATGGTGAAATCAACTCGTTCTTAGGTTTTAACTTTATAGTATCAAACAGACTATCTATCGCATCTTCTAAAAGAAAATGTATTGCCTTCGCATCAGACGGCATTGCATTAGGAGTTGGTAAAGATGTTAATGCAAGAATAGACGAAAGAGCAGACAAATCGTATGC
>CEWG01092978.1_pt1 | contig 10495 bp, 19 predicted proteins | sample 361411 | NCBI WGS metagenome assembly CEWG01 (sample SAMEA2622173, study PRJEB7988) | marine metagenome | biome: marine biome (ENVO:00000447); feature: surface water layer (ENVO:00002042); material: "saline water (ENVO:00002010), including plankton (ENVO:xxxxxxxx)" | depth 5 m | reverse complement strand
AAGAAAAAAGCCAATGAAGAACTGGATCTAAACGAAAATGAGGCTTCTTACTTCCCTTGGCTAGGTGATTTGGAGTCTCGCGGATCCGAAGCACTTGCTGGCGATGACTTTGAGCAAATAGGTTCTGGTGCATTTCGAGTTGTATACAGACCAAACGGTGACGAAGAGCATGTTGTAAAGCTATCAAGATTCCCAGAGGACAATTGGATGAATAGATTGGAGTCTGAAACAGCCAAATCTTACCCAAATTTGTTTCCAAAGACATACGCTCATGCAGAAGATTGGCAATGGATTGTACAAGAATCTGTTGAAGTTATAACAAGAGGCAAACAAGATCTTGTTCGTCAAATGCTTATGTCAACTTTTCCCAGTCTCTATGTTGTGTTCAAAATGGCAACAATACCAGATTCTGAACTCATAGACTATTGGCTTACCATGACTAACGCTGCGAAGAGTCCTTATACGACAATGGGTAAAAAGATGTTTGATTTTGGTATCAAACATGAAAAAGCTTTCGTTGAGCTTGCTTCTGCCATATCGAAGTTTAATATAGATGTTGATGATTTGGGATATGGCAACATAGGAATTAACAAAGACGGGGAATTGAGAATCCCAGATGCGTCTGTTCTGAGGAGACCAAAGGAGAAATAAATGAAACTATTAATAGAAAATTGGAGAAAATTCTTAAATGAAGAGATTAGTGTTGCCTTTAACAAAGTGGCAGACCTTATCTGTCCTCCAGCAACACAAGATTTGAAGCTCAACACAAAGAATCGCGATTCTGCAATTCATGCTGAGCATATTCAGTACGGTCCTCTAAACGTAGGTGAGCCGGGTGACTACTGGAAAGATATTGCAGAATACTGGAATACAACCGAAAAAGCCGCTAAAGCCTCTAATTGTAGTAACTGCACTGCTTTTGACATATCTCCACGCATGAAAGAATGCATGCCGGGTGAGACATCAGATGAAGACGGCGAACTTGGCTATTGTTGGATGCACCACTTTAAGTGCCACTCTGCTCGTTCTTGCAGAACTTGGGCTAAAGGCGGGCCAATAGATGAAGATTCAGTATCTGCTGATTGGCAGGAACGCTCAAACATAGGCAAAGAAGATGAAGCTGCTGCTTGAGAATTGGCGAAAGTTCCTTGAAGAAGAAGAACTTTATGAGGCAGACCCCAAAAAAGGAACTGGTAAGAAGCCAAAAGGTTCCGGCCGTCGTTTATACACAGACGAAGATCCTAGTGATACAGTGTCTGTTAAGTTCTCGACCGTTCAAGATATCAAAGACACACTATCTAAAGCGTCTTTTAAGTCTAAATCTCATAAGCGACAGTCGCAGATAATCAATCTCATACACCAGCGCGCCCGTGCTGCTTATAAAAATGCAAAAGACCCAAAGGTCAAGGCTAGACTCAAGAAATCATACGAATATGCGAAGAAGCGAAAAGAAGCCTCTAAGCGCAAAACCCAAAGGATGAATGAAAAATGAGCAAGTATCTACAAGACCCAGACTACTTATTCAGTCTATTGACCATTCTTGTTAAGAAGAGTGGTGGCAAGATTGTAATTACTGAAGAAGAGATGAAGAATGTCTCCAAAGGTGACCTAATTGGTATGTATTTTGAGCCGAGAACAAACAACATAATATTAAAAGAGGTTGACGTTCAAGACATGCTAAGGGCTCAAGGACTAATTAACGATGAAATTGATAAAACATACGATAATTAAAGGAATAACAACAATATGAAACTCATAATGGAAAATTGGAAAAAGTATATTACAGAAGAAGAAATAGATGAGGGAGTCGGTACTGCGGCTCTGGGTGCAGCACTAGCTCTTGGCGGAGCAGGAAAAGGTGACGTTCAACAATATGACACAGATACTTCATCTGGAGATCAAACAACCCAGCAAGTTGATGCTGAAAAACAAGCCGAAAGTGGATTACAGAAAAACGAAGACGGTTCTTACTCCATGGAGTATTCAAATCCTGCCACCAAGGGAATGGCAATGTCCACTTCATTGCTTAAAACATTTCTTGGATTTCAAGGAAAAACAGATATGATGAATAAGTTATCTGATGCTGGTCTTGATGCCCAGTCATTTAATTATAGTATCACTGGTGCTAACATGGGAACCAAATCAATTACCCTTAAAGCAACACCTAGATGAAACTCCTACTTGAAAATTGGAAAAGGTTCTTGACTGAACAACAGGGTGAATACATCGGCACTATTGATGATGTGGGTTCCGACCTGTATCGAATCTCCAAGCGCTATGGAGACAAAGGCGATAACCTTGAGCGATTCCGTGCAGGCACCAAGGTCATAAGGTCCCGTAATACGTCCGCAGATGACCAGCAGCCCTATCTAAATTCTGATGGAGACCCAGAGCATAGGATTTATTTTTTCGGCTCTGGAGACGACGCTAAGGCCGCTATGATGTCAGATATGGAAGAGGTCGAAGCCATCGTTGGTGACTTCTCTGCTGAAGATAGAGAGCGTGGCATTAATGACAATTTGCTTCTAGTACGCATTCCGATGAATCAGTTGCCACAAGAAGTAGAATTTTTCACTGACCCCGAGTTGGAGGGAACACCTTACGATACTATTTATGGTGCATACCCAGATGGCCGTGCTTGGACTCTCGCACCTAAAGCAACAGATATTCAAGTTGCAAGCGAACTACTTAGTTATGAAGAGGATGATTACTATGAAGATTACTAAAGAAAGACTAAAGCAAATCATCAAGGAAGAGCTTGAAGAAATCATTGCTGAAGAGCAGACAAGCGGTAATTTGTCAAATATCTACAAGCTATGTCCTCCAAATACAGAGTGTAAACCTGAAACCCAGAAAACAAATTGGTGGGGCTCTCGCGGCAACTTGAACGAAGAACTCACCCGTCAAGACAAGACCGACATAAAAAAGATAGTCCAAGATGAACTTGACAAGATGTTAAAGAAGAAAGAAACAAAGAAGGAAATGAGCGAAATTGTAAAGAAGATTATGAAGAAATTGTATAAGGACCTTTCAATTGAGCACTCATATATCATTGACCGTATCAAGATATAGTGTTACAATCCAATGAGAATAGGAGATCTAGTAACCTTAAAAGATGTATTTCCTATTTGGCTGCTCTCGATTGGCCTTGATAAAGGTGATTATGGAATTGTAGTAGATGTTGATGAATATGAAAAAAAAATTGAAATTTATTGGTTTACAATTCATAAGAGCTATGTAATGGACATTCGAGTTATTAAGAAACTTTGAAAGGATTTAAAATGAATAAAGTTATATTTTTTAGTGCCGGTCTATTGATGTGCTGTTTAAACACAGCGTGTCTTTACAAGATACATTCTATCGACAATCAGGTCCAAAGGGTAAAAGTTGAATCTATTATGTCCTCTGGTAAGGCCATATACATGCCCGGAAACGTATGTGTATTAAAAGCAACTTCTGATATCGCCGCTGACAAAATGGAGGATTTTGCCTCCGCGTGTGTCAAGTCGCACAGGAACTGGTTGCTTATCAACGCCGTTGAAGCTAATTACAACAATGGCGACAAAGATATACAAAAGTGAAGATTTAAAGATTGGGTGCCTGATTCGGGACGTTATATCAGGTGACCTAGGTCTGTTAGTTTTTAGACACAATGTTATGAGAGATTCTCCAGAGCATGAGCCTGTATGGGTTTGGGATATGCACTGGACCGGTCCAGCGACTGATTACGAAAACAAAAACGTGCCGTTTGTGGAAGTCGGCGTTCTAACATTATTGAACGGTGGCTCATGGGAAATGGAACATCATGGCACCGATGAATGAGTTGCGTGATTCTGCGGATCGTGTTATATTATCAATAGGTGATATGATTCATGACGTAAGGACTGGGTCTAAGGGATTTCTACAGAACAGAGAACGAAGAATCGATATGGTAAAAGACGATATTTATATATGGTCTATCATTTGGTTTGCTCAGTCTGAAGGTCTCGACCAATTCAATAACCCTATTTTCATGGAAGAAGAGGGTCTGAAGATGTCAATATTTCTTGGAACTGTCATCCATCACAAAGCTAACAAAGGAGATAGTAATGAATAGCTGGAATGCATATAAAGTTTTTGCAAATGGTAAGAGGGCCAAAATGCCTTTTATGTCATTTGATGCCGATGAATCAAATCACTTTTATAACGAAATCTTACCAACACTAGACAAAAAAGTTCAAAAAAGTAGTTGGTTGATTCTTAATGTTGAAGAGCCACAAGAAAGAGAAGAAGAGGCTCGCGATGAAGAGCAAGAGAAATTTGTCAAAATGAGAACTCGCTTTCTAAGCAAGATGGCCGTGCAAAAGTATCCCAATCTTGCAATAAGCAATGTCCAGTCTTGTCTACTAATGAGTTCAGATGTTGGTTGGAAATGGGCTTGGTGTATTGTCGAGGCATCGTCGCATAGATTTATCGCTGAGATTTCTGACCGATTTGATACCGCATCAGCCGCTGATAACTGGATAAAGGAACAGGTTGAATGCATGGGTGGCAACTAGACCATAAAGTTGGTGATTTAATCAGAGTGATAAATCGCAAACTAATACATATGGAGCCGAACATTGGGACTCTCGGAATTATTACTAGAGTGCCTTGGGAAGAACAAAACGGAACCATGTTTGTAGCAGTCTACCTTTTCAAAGACAAGCGTATCCACTACTTCTCAGCGCAAGAAATAGAAATTATCTCTAACATAGACGATTAGCACCCTAATTATTTAGAGGTGCAGTATGAAGCAGCCTAACAGATTTATCGAAAGTATGTCGCTAACATGCATTGTGATAAATATTGGGCTGTTTTTCGTTGGTCTGCTAACAGAACAATATAATTTGCAGTTGTTATCACTATTTAACGTTGCTTGTTTTTTCTTGTATTTTCTAATCTTAGGTAAAAAGTAATGTATCAAAAATTTTGGAATCAGTTCTTAATTGAAGTTGCTCAGCCAACGTTTGACCCAAACCTTGAAACAAGACCCGATGCGGATGCACCAATAAGGCGGCAGTCTCCAAACCCGTTTACTACAGGCATCGGCGCGTATCTAATAAGTAAAGGCTATGACTTGGATACAAGACTTGGTGGCGGTGTGGATGGCACAGTGTATCGTGCTATAGACAAAAAGACAGGTAAGAACGTAGCCGTCAAGGTTGTCCCATACACTACCAAAGGAGATATGGACCGAGAGGCAGCCAACTATAAATTTATTTTAGATAACAGGGGGTCGCTTGGCCAATATGCAAAATACTTTCCTGTTGTTTACTCCTCGGAGATTGATGAAATACCAGCAGACAGAGAAACGATGGAGGGTAGAAAGATAGAAGCAGCCATCATTATTATGGAAGAGCTTGAGCCACTGCCAGACGATATCGCAAGAAGCCTTTTCTCTACAAATGTCAACTATAAGAAAGACAAGCAAGCAAGAGAACAAAGAGATAAAAGAATTTTTAAAAATCCTAAGTTGGTCGGCAACTTAATAAGCATGGCTGTAAGTCTAACAGACCCAGCGTCAACACAGCCATACATTAGTATAGAGGCGGAAGAAGCAGCAAAACAAAAAATAATAAGACGCCTGTTTGCTCGCTCGAATGTGCCTGTTGCACCGCTACCGTCGTCCATTGTGCCGAGAGGGTCAATGGGCATGACGAGTAAAGCTAAGGAACTCATGAGCTTGTTTGTCACAACAATGTATTCTGAAATGTTAAAACAGCCAGAAGATGAAAAAGAACTAGAAATCGTTAAAGATTACAGATCAATAATCAGCCGTAACTTGGCCGGTGCATTCCTTGAGGCTTATTCTCGACCTATTGTGTCCGGTGGTGATGCAGGCGAACTTCGACCAAAGTCAGCGTTAAGAGGCTTCGACCAATACTATTCGGCAGAGGATGAAGTTGCATCAGAGTTCCCAGAATCAATTGGAGTTAGACAGGCCATGAAGGCATTGGCAGGCGAGGGTTTGAAGCCATTCGACGTTCATAACGCCAATGTCATGATGAGACCCAAAACCAAGGACATTGTTATTGTTGATCTCGGCAGGTTCAGAAAACTTGAATCGCAGAGTGGACAAACTTTGGTGCCTTAACTTTAATGAGTCATTGACTCTAATAAGTGACTAGTTAGTGCGTGGAGAAAACAATATGAAAGAATTATTTGAACATTGGAACAAATTCCTTATCACTGAGGATGCAGCAAACATAACCACAGACGGTGGTGAAGAAATGGTCCTGCGCCTACCAAAGTTCAGAATATCAGAGCAATGGGGAATCCCCGGCAGTGATGATAGAAAAATTATTGAAATGTTTACCTCTAAGATATCTGGTTCAAACATTAAAGAAAAACTTGCTTCTTTGAGTTCGTTTGTATCGGAATGTGATGCAGGATGTGCTTCCCAAAAAGATATTTCAGAAATTCTAGCTAGTCTTGTTTTTCTTGACTCGTTGTCTTCTGTCATATATGACTTCAACCCAATGACAGGCGGATTCTTATTTGAAACTCTTATATCTGCTCTATGTGGTGGAAAACAAATAGAAACCGTTGGTGGCGCTGACCAGACAACTATTGATATGATTGACGGCCAAGGCAGAAATCTAAGTTTGAAGTTTCTTTTCAAAAGAGATTACAACTATGTTGAAGCGTCTAGAACTAACTTGCGAATCACAATAGAAGAAAGCGGCAAGCCCTTGATTTACCTTATTGGTATGAAGAACAGAGACCACAAAGACGGCAAGATTCTTGCGATTGATTTCTATGAGTTCTCGGTGGGCACAGGTAACATCGATGGTGAATTCATATTAGAAAGAGACTTTGGCAAAGCAGGATTGTCTTCTGGTAAGTGGCGTAACAACAAATACTTCATTGGGACTCTGAACTTTGGCTCTCGTGAAGAAATGAGACAAATAGCAGAGAATTACACACTAAGACTTGGTTCAGTTCTAATCGAGATATATCAACAACTAGACCTTTTGTCAAATAACGTCAATCAATACTATCTTCAGGCCCCAGATGCGAAGGACTCTGGATTGAAGGCGCGTCAGAACGCACTAACCCTCAAGAAAGATACAGAAGAGCTAGGCTAGTAATGTCATTTTATGAAAAGTGGCGCTTGTTTCTCGCCGAAGGCGGGAACGTGTTCGTTGGTGAAACTGTCAGTGCAATACCTCTTGAGTTTATACAGCCCACGCTTGATAGATACTATGAAGAGCTTTCAAGAATGTTCCCTGAGCATGCCGATGATTTCAAAAACTTTGAACCATTGGGGTCTGTAGGCAAGAAAGCCAAGTCTGGCGACATCGACCTCGCTGTTGACGTGCAAACCTTGTTCCCGCAAAGTAGAGTTACGGACGAAGAGCTACAAAGTTGGAACCTAGACCCCGTATCGTGGCGCGCAACATACGACAAAATGGTGAAAAGAGCAAGAACTGCTACACCATCAGAGGTTGAGCTACGTGCTTTCCTATACGAGTTGGCCAAATACATTGGCGAGAACTCGCAACTAATCAAAAGTGACCTAAAGAAGGTGCGGCCGGGCCAAATGTTTACTCTATTCCCTCAGATTACGGACTCTGGAGAGCAATTAGAGGTCGGAGTGCAGATGGATTGGATGATGGGCAACCGAGAATGGTTGAAATTTTCTTATTTCTCTCCGATGCCGTCCGAATCTCAGCAAATGTTGAAGGGTTTGCACCGAACTCAGCTAATATTGGCCATGTTTTCGGCCAAAGACCACTCTTTCAAGCATGTTGGCGGCGTATATGACAAGACTACGGGTGAAAAGGTAGCTCACAGCCCGTCAGAAGCCACTGAACTGCTTGGAAATCTTTATGGAGCACCTATTACGTCTCAAATTTTGCAAAGCTTTGAGGGTATCTACGGCTGGCTTATGGACAATGCTAGTGAAGAAGACAGAAATGCAGCTTTCGACTCCTATCTCCGCATACTTGACCGCACAAATGGCAACAAAGAGACAGATCCCGAGACTGGAGAGCCAAGAAGATGCGGTTACATACCCGTTGAACTAGAAGATTACTGGCTCGATAACTACGATAGGCTCGGCCTAAAGGGCAGATACCTCTGCAAGTCAACCAACGACCGTCTGAGACAAGTTATATAAAAGATCCCTTAGCATTATAAGCGTTAATCAGGGCGGTATACATCATTTACAGCGGAAATGGGCTCACAAGTCGTGTATTCTTGGAGTCAACATCGGTTGTAGACTAATTACGTTGTGACAGGAGGGCCTATTATGCCTGAAAATTATAGCCAGCTAATCTTAACCCAACTACAATCCCTATCTCAGGCGATTGAGACCCTTCGTGACGACTTACAGCTTGTCAGGCAGGAAATAATAGAACTAAAAGCCAAAGAAGACAGAGTTGTAGAGCTAAAAGACTGGAAACAAAGGATTGATGAGGTTGTTTCTCCGCCACAACTAGAGAAATTAGTGCAAGAAGTACAAGATTTGAACAAATTCAAGACCAAAGCGGTCACAATCTTTGCTGTTGTGCAGTTTGCAATGGGTGCGATTGTGTTTGCCATGAAATTCATGAGTTGACAAAAGTTAAAAATGTGTTAAATTACTAATATGGTTAACGAAAACATTAGTATTGGTGACTTTGTTGCCCAAAAGCACCCAAAAAGCGACTTTTTCTTAAAAAAGGGAATCGTAATTGGTTCAAAAAAAGATTCTTTTGTGGTACACTGGCTGTCATACAATAAAGAATTCTTCATGGAATATGAAGGTCCAGCTTTTGAAGAGCTTAACTCACGCTATTTACTATCAAAGATGTCATATTCGCGTAGTAATGATGTTAATATGATAATTTTAAGCAAAGCGAGACAAAATGGCTTGGGAAACTCTTGATAAAGACCGATTAGAACAGATTCTGTGTCAGATTAGTGGTGATAAAGTGGATCCAACCAAAGATTTAGTCCTTCCGGCCATAATTAAGGGCCAAGGAATCATTTTTTTGTGGTCTCCAATCAAAAAATCGCTCGTAAACGTCCAAAGAGGCACCACAATTTACATTTTGAGCTATGATATGGACGAAAACGACCGAATTTTGGCCTATGATGGCTTTAATATGCTCGCAATACACCCAGATGACGTAGAAGAGATAGGATTTAACTAAAATGTTGTTTTCTTTTGACAAAAAATGGAAGTTTTTGCTGATTTTGCTCTTTTTTTGGGGTTTTTATGGCTTTTTTGGCTATGAAATCACAATTGTGACGCTTTTGGCGTGTATTTTGGGCAAAAACTCACAAAATTCTGATTATTTTATCTAAAAACGTTGTTTTTCCGGCTACTTACCCGTGAATAATGGAAAAAACTGACAATTTTGGCGATTTATCGTCAAAAAACATCAAAACAGGGGACATTGTAGCGTGGTCTAGGTGGAATTCAGACAAATTGTGCTGGATTCAGCACATGGGAGTGGTTTTAGAGGTAAAAAACACCATATTATCTAACAGAATGGTCTGTATAACGAGTGTTTTACCCCTAAAAGAGCCCAAAATACCCTTAGAATTGTTCACTTTTTCCCTTAAATTGGTGTCTCAAGCAGAGGTAAAAGAGGTATAAAATGGACATTATTGACCATATTGCAATCAAAGTTAGTGATTTAGAACAGGCCGAAGCATGGTATATGGAGCATTTAGATGCCCAAGTTACCTATAGCGACCATAAATATGTAAGATTGAAGGCTGGAAACACAAACATAGCCCTCATAAATGAGAAATACTACCCACACGCCCACATTGGTATCTTGGTAAGTGATAAAGACAAGCTACCTGATAATGGCACACGAGTAGAGCACCGAGATGGAACAATAGGAGTCTATGTCAAAGACCCATTTGGAAACTATATAGAATATATCTGGTACTCTCCAGAGCAACAGGAAGTGTTTTTAAAATGAAAGATGTGCTACAGCCACTAGTAAAAGAGTTTATGCCATTTGCGAAAAAGAGAATGGGCTTTAACAAACCAGCTAGAATCTTTTTACGTGATGATCCACACAACGCAGAAAACCCTTTGGGCAAAACAGCGTATTACGACCCAGAGAGAATGTCCATCACTTTATACATTCACGGTCGCCATCCAAAAGATGTCATGCGCTCCCTATCTCATGAGCTAGTACACCATAAACAAAATTGTGACGGCCAATTTGACCATGCTGGAGAGATGGGAGAAGGATACGCACAGAACGACGAACACCTACGTGAAATGGAGCGTCAAGCCTATGAAATAGGAAACTTATGTTTCCGTGATTGGGAAGACTCCATAAAAGGTACTATTTATAATGAATCTTTGCAGAAAGGAGCAAAAAATATTATGTCTTTTAAAGATTGGAAGAACAACGAGTTAAGAACTCTATTATCAGAACAGTGGGGATTTTCTTTTAATCTCCTTAACGAGTCTCAGGAAGAAGAGATTGATGAGGGTATGTGCCAAAGATGTATGCCCGAT
>CEWG01062448.1_pt1 | contig 10496 bp, 13 predicted proteins | sample 361411 | NCBI WGS metagenome assembly CEWG01 (sample SAMEA2622173, study PRJEB7988) | marine metagenome | biome: marine biome (ENVO:00000447); feature: surface water layer (ENVO:00002042); material: "saline water (ENVO:00002010), including plankton (ENVO:xxxxxxxx)" | depth 5 m | reverse complement strand
CCAGCATTGAACTTCTGTTTACCAATTAAAGAGGCTAATAGGTTGGTTTCTTCAGAGTCTGTTAAACACAACAACAAGCTCTCTTCATCTAAACCTGCTTTGGCTAGAGTTCTTGGAGAAGAGCCATTTCCATGAATTGTTTGAATGCCCTCAACCCCTTTAATAGGCTCAAGGTTATCGTCGTTATTGTCTATTACAACAACATCATTTTCTTCTGAAGAAAGCTCTTTGGCTACACTTCCACCAATAGAGCCACCCCCCAATATGATTATTTTCAAATCAATAAATCTCCTTTAGAAATTATATCTCTTTTTGAGTTAAAGAAATCTAAAGAACTAATAACTTTTTTTCCTGGAAACTGAACGGCAGTAATTGAGACAACACCATCTTTACAAAAAATATCTAAAGACTGTTTATCAAAAGCACAAACCTCTCCTGGTCTTCCAGTTCTGCTGGTGTCTATATCAAGAGACAATATTTTTGTTTTTTCGCCTTTTAAATCAAAATAAGATTGCGGCCATTTTTTAAATGCACGAAATTTGTTTTTAATATGAGCCGATGGCAGATGCCAATTTATCTTGCCTTCATCTTTATCAATTTTTTCAGCATATGAAGCTTTTGAGTGGTCTTGGTTTTGTGCTTCAAGGCCATCTTGTATGCTTTCGATCACAGAACCAATTTTATTTATGGAACTTTCTAGCAACAAATCTTCAACCTCATAAAAATCTTTATTTTCTATATTTGTTACAACCTTTTCATACACTGGCCCCTCATCTAGTCCTTCTTCCAGCTTCATAAAACTTACGCCTGAAACTTTGTCACCATTAGCTATTGCTCTTTGCATCGGAGCGGCTCCTCTATGCTCTGGTAGCAGAGAAAAATGCACATTTAAGCAACCGTTTTTTGGGTAAGCTAACAACCAATTTGGAATTAACTTTCCATAAGCAACAACAACCATAAGGTCTATGGCGTGTGAGCAAATTAGATCTTTTGCAGACTGTGAATTTAGGTTTTCTGGTTGGTAAACCGGGATCTTGTTGTCTTGGTTGGCAAACAAAGACTCTTTTTGTGTGAGCCCTCTTCCAGATGCTTTATTAGGCTGTGTTAATACAAACTCAATAGATATATTGTCTATTTCTAGAAGCTTAGAGAAATGATCAAAGGCAATTTTGGGCGTGCCAGCAAAGCCAATCCTAACCTTTGTTTTTACCATCCTTCATTTTTGTTAGTTTTTCTTTTATGCGACCTCTTTTTAGGGACGACGCATAATCAACCAATAATTTACCATTAAGATGATCAACCTCATGCTGAATGCAATAGCCCAAAAGACCATCAGCTATAAGTTTTTCACTCTCTCCCTTAAGATTTTGGTAGCTCAACTCTATTTCTTTTGCTCTAGGCACCTCTTGTTGGAAGGTTGGGATGGATAAACAGCCCTCCTTGGATATTTCTTGTGTATCATCAAGCACCTCATAGCTTGGGTTTACAATAAATATTGGGTCTGATCTGTCTTCAGACAGGTCAATAACTATTAGTCTTTCATGAATGTCAACTTGAGTAGCAGCCAAACCGATTCCCTTGTCTTCATACATTGTAAAAAGCATATCCTCTGCTTTTTTTTGCAAATCTGCATCAAAGCTCGTAATTGTAGATGCTTTTTTTCTTAACCTTGGGTCAGGAAATGTTAAAATATTCAGCCTATTCATAGATTAATTATTATAGTTTTATATATATGGACAATATACAAGTTTCTGTAATTCTCGGTTCCGATTCTGATGTGGATCTCGGTAAAGCAGCAATCAAATCTTTAAGAAGCTTTGACATCTCATGTGAGCTTAAAGTTATTTCTGCTCACCGATCTCCAGATGTATTAGTAGATTATCTAAAAACCTCAAAAGAAAGAGGCTGCAAAGCTTACATTGCAATTGCTGGTATGGCAGCACACTTAGCCGGCGCAGTAGCAGCACATTCGTCAAGCCCAGTTCTTGGTGTTCCGACCGAACATAGCCTTAATGGTCTTGATGCAATTTTATCAACCTTACAAATGCCAGCTGGAGTGCCTGTTGCAACTTTTGCAGCCGGAACAGCAGGCGCAACCAATGCAGGCATATTCGCTGCCCAAATGCTTGGAATAGAAAATGGTGATATGGCTGAAAAAATGATCGATTTTAAGAAAGAGCTTAGAGAGAAAACCATTAAGAAAGATCAAAATCTTGATAGAGATTGAAGACTACAACTAGAATTGATGTCGCCACTGATTGGGCGCTAGATAGGCGCATAATTGCATATCCTACCGAAGGGGTTTGGGGTTTAGGCGGCTTAAATTTGCCTGAAATAACCAAAGAACTAATGCATATAAAATCCAGGCCAAACGAAAAAAAATTCATACTTTTATTCCACAGCTCAGAGCAGTTAAAAAAAACCCTAAATATAAATTCTGAATATTTTGATCTTATTGAAAAACACAAACACACTTTTACAACAATGATTATTCCAACCGCAACAGAGAAAGTAGCGGCAAGAATCCCAGGAAACAGTGCTTTGCTTAAATTTCTAAAATTAATCAATAAACCACTGATATCAACGTCTGCTAATATTTCTGGAGAACCTGTTTGTAAAGACATACACGAGATAAAGAAAGTCTTTGATGGTAAAATTTATGGGGCTTTAGATGCGCCACTAGGCGGGGAAAACCAACCATCAAAAATTATTGATTTGGAAAAAAATGAATATATTAGATAGACAAAACAACATCGCAAGTGCATTTGAAAATATACACAAAAACGTTCTTTTAGAATTTAAGGTGTATGAGAATAATGAAAACATTGTGAATGACAAATGGGAGAAAGAAGGTTTAGGTAATGGCCATTCTGTTGTAATTGATGATGGGAGTTTTTTTGATAAGGCTGGAATTAACTTTTCAAAGATCAGCGGTAAAAAATTGCCAGAGTCTTCTATTGGCAGGACCAATGAATCCTCAGGATTGCCATATTTTGCTACCGGAGTCTCTGTCGTTTTTCATCCCAAAAACCCAAACATCCCAACCTCACACCTCAATGTAAGATATTTTTGTACTTATAAAAATGATGAAGTTTTTGAGGAGTGGTTCGGTGGTGGTTTTGATTTAACACCATATTTTTTTGATCATACAGATTGTGTTAGCTGGCATAAAGCAGCAAAAAAAGCTTGTGACACATTAGGCGAAGAGAAATACAAAGAATTTAAACGGAATTGCGATGAATATTTCTTTCTGCCCCATAGAAAAGAGCATAGAGGTATTGGAGGAATATTTTATGAGAAACAAGAATTCCAAAATATTGAAGCTGGGATAGAGTTTTCAGATAAGGTAAGCAGCGCCTATATAGAAGCTTATAAAAATATTGTTGATAAAAATAAAGATAAAGAATACTCAGATGATGACAAAAAATTTCAAAGATTTAGAAGGGGAAGGTATGTTGAGTTTAATCTTGTTTATGACAGAGGGACTCTTTTTGGGCTTCAATCTGGCGGAAGAATAGAATCGATTTTAATGTCGTTGCCAAATGCGGTAGAGTGGCATTATAAATTTGATGCTGATTTAACTAAAGAACAAATGATGCTCTATAGAGTGCTTAAGCATCCTGAAGACTGGATAAAAAATGTATAAGCTTGGCATTATAGGAAAAGGGATCAGCTATTCTCTATCCCCTTTAATCCATCAAAATTTTGCAAAGCAGTTTGATATAGAAGTTGATTATCAAATATACGATATTAAAGATGACCCTGTTGCATTCGTAGAAGAATTTTTCGCAAATAATGGCTACGGCTTAAATATAACAAAACCATACAAAGAAGCTTTTTCAGATAAATTTCCCGATACGGCAGAATCAATTAATTGTTTATATGAAAATGGGAATAAGGCTGCATCTACAGACGGGCTAGGTCTAACAAAAGACCTAGATTCAAAAGAAATTGATTATTTAGATATGAATATATTGGTATATGGGTTAGGTGGCGCATCAAAGTCTATATTGAATAGCATCAAAAACTCAAAAAATGTTTTTATTGCCAATAGATCTGAAGAAAAGTTAAAAAATGTGCTGATGAAAGAAAAAAAACTAAAAAAATATGATGGACAAAGCCTAGATCTTATAATTTCATGTACTCAAGGTTTAGATTTGAACACTATAAAATATTTTGAACACTTAAATATCAAGGATGATGCTGTCTTATATGATATAAACTACTCAAACCAAACAAATGCCTTATTTTCAGAGCTTTCACTCGTGAAAGAAAGCAATTATTATGATGGTGTCGGTATGTTGGTTGAGCAAGCAGCAGCCTGTTTTTATCTATGGTTTGGAAAAAGCCCAGAGGTTGAGGGCATGAAGAAAGAGCTAAATGAAAGGATATAAGTTTATAGCTGGAGCGGTTTGTCCGTCTTGCGGTGACCTTGACTCGGTAATGCTTAAAAATGACGATTCAATGATTAAATGTGTCTCATGTAATTATTTTCAAAAAAAGGAAGATGAGTTTGATAAAAAAGGGAATGAAATCATAGAATCTATTAAGATTCTCAACGACTAAAAAACCCTATATTACTACCGTTTATTACTCGACATTAACAGTATTTATAGTAGTATATTGCGTACATGAAGAACAAGCTCTGGGCACTTATTCTTTACCCCATATCACTTTTCACATCTGCCGATTGGTTAGATGTGAATATGCCAGTTGGTGTAACGGATATCAGTAAAGAAGTATTTGGGTTGCATATGGCAATTTTCCTTGTCGTTGTGGCAATTGGAGTCGTTGTGTTCGGCTTTCTTTTTTGGTCAATGTGGAAGTACAGAAGATCAAACAACAAAACACCAGCAAAATTTACTGAAAACCATACTTTAGAGATTTTATGGACCTTAATACCGACACTTATATTGGTTGCCATGGCAGTGCCAGCATCAATTACACTAAAGAAAATCTATGATCACGAGGCTGAAGAGGGCGGTATAGATATTCAGGTAGTCGGTTGGCAATGGAAGTGGCAATACAAGTATTTGGACGAACAGGTTGGAAACAAGCCCCTTAGCTTTTTCTCAAACTTAACAACACCACCTGATCAGTATGAATTCAATAGGGTTGAAAAAACTGAAAGCTATCTGCTGGAAGTTGATGAGCCTGTTGTTATCCCAGTTGATACACCAGTGCGTTTCTTAATAACTAGCAATGACGTAATCCATTCATGGTATATGAGTGATTTTGCTGTAAAACAGGATGCGATACCAGGATTTATCAATGTAGCAAAAACGAAAGTTAATGTTCCTGGCATTTATAGAGGTAACTGTACTGAGTTGTGCGGAGAAAGACACGCATACATGCCGATTGTTGTAAAAGCAGTTACTCAAGAGGAGTACGAAATGTGGTTACAGGAAAAAAGAGATCTTGCAGAGCAAATTGCCTATCTGACTGAGAAAGAGTGGACCTCTGAGGAATTATTAGCAACTGGTGAAGAGATATATGAAACTAGATGCGCTGCCTGTCACCAAGCAAATGGTTCAGGAATTGCTGGATTTTATCCTGCTCTAGTCGGTAGTGACGTGGTTATGAATGACAAAGCAAAACAAATTGAGATATTAATGGAAGGTATTAGAGGCAGCCAAATGCAATCCTTTGCTGAGCAACTAAATGAGGTTGAAATGGCATCTGTTATTACCTTCACTAGATTGTCATGGGGTAATGATAGATCAGGAGACGGAGAGGTTGTTATACCCAAAGACATTGTCGAATACAAAGAGGCAAATTTATAGGAGTTATATATGAGCGCAGTAGTTGAAAACCACGACCATCACGATGATCACCACGGTCCAAAAAAAGGGATTATGAGATGGTTGACCACAACAAACCACAAAGATATTGGGACATTATATTTATGGTTTAGTTTTGCAGCATTCCTTTTGGGGGGTGCTTTTGCCATGGGCATAAGAGCTGAGCTCTTTGAGCCTGGACTACAACTTATGGACCCAATAAGATACAACCAGCTTGTTACTATGCACGGCCTAATAATGATTTTTGGTGGAGTTATGCCTGCTTTTGTTGGTCTTGCTAACTGGTTGATACCTCTACAGATAGGCGCTCCTGATATGGCAATGCCAAGGATGAATAATCTAAGCTTTTGGTTGTTGCCTACTGCTTTTGGAATACTGCTTTCTACAGCATTTATGGAAGGAGGCATGCCAGGGTTTGGATGGACCTTCTATGCCCCACTTTCAACAAACTACCCTAACGTGGCCTACTTTGTCTTTGCAATCCATATCATGGGCGCATCATCCATCATGGGATCCATAAATGTAGTTGTAACAATTATGAACATGAGAGCGCCGGGAATGACGTTAATGAAAATGCCTTTGTTTGTTTGGTCATGGTTAATAACAGCCTATCTATTAATTGCTGTTATGCCGGTTCTTGCAGGTGCAGTAACTATGTTGCTTATGGATGCTTATTTTGGAACATCATTTTTTGATGCTGCTGGTGGTGGTGATCCTGTTTTATTCCAGCACGTATTTTGGTTCTTTGGTCACCCAGAAGTTTACATTATGATTCTCCCAGCTTTTGGAATCACTTCACACATAATTTCAACCTTCTCAAGAAAACCGCTATTTGGACACTCCTCAATGGTTTATGCGATGGTATCGATTGCTGTGCTTTCTTTTGTGGTTTGGGCTCACCATATGTTTACAGTTGGAATGCCATTAGTAGCTGAACTATTTTTCATGTGGGCTACAATGCTTATTGCTATCCCAACGGGTGTAAAAGTATTTAATTGGTGCGCAACAATATTTAAGGGCTCAATAACTTATGAAACACCAATGCTATTTGCGATTGCATTTGTTGTGTTATTCACAATTGGTGGTTTCTCAGGCCTAATGTTGGCAATAACACCAGCAGACTTTCAATACCATGATACATACTTTGTGGTAGCACACTTTCACTACGTCCTGGTCCCTGGAGCCGTATTTTCTATTATGGCCGCTGTGTACTATTGGTTGCCAAAATGGACAGGTAACATGTACGACGAAAAGATGGGTAAATTGCATTTTTGGCTGTCATTTATTGGAGTAAACATAACGTTCTTTCCTCAACACTTTGTTGGTTTGGCTGGAATGCCAAGAAGGTATGCTGATTACGCACTTCAATTTGCCGAGTGGAATGCTGTTTCTTCAGTAGGAGCTTTTTTGTTTGGCTTGTCGCAGCTTTTATTTTTATACATTGTAGTTAAAACTGTTTTTGCTGGGAAAAAAGCAACTCCACAAGTATGGGATGGTGCAGATGGTTTAGAGTGGACCGTAGACTCACCAGCCCCTTACCACACCTTTGATGTACCACCGAAAATAAATGGCTAAAGGACCTCTACATAATAAAATTTTTGTTTCACTTGTTGGTGCGGTAGCTTTTATGTTTCTTTTCTCATTTATGCTGGTGCCCTTATATAATGTTTTTTGCGAGGTAACTGGTTTGAATGGAAAAATCTACGGACCAGCAGACTTTTTTAAGAAAAAAAATGAAACTTATGAAAGACAAGTAAATATAAGGTTTTTAAGTACTGTCAATGGATCTGCTCCAGTTACATTTTATCCAACAGAAACAAACATAGAGGTGATGACTGATAAAGTTAGTAAAACTTCTTATGTTGCCACTAACAATACAAACAAACGCCTAACACTTTCAATCGTGCCTTCAGTTTCACCAGGATTAGCAGCAGAAAACATAAAAAAGATACAATGCTTCTGTTTTACTGAACAAACATTAGAGCCATATGAGACACAAGAGTGGCCAATAAGATTTTACGTAGATTCTGAGCTAACAGACAATGTAAATAACGTTTATTTGTCATATACTTTGTTTGAAAAAGAGCGAGAGGAAGCAATAGTTGCAAGCCATGAACACTGAAACAACAGGACACCAAAAGTACTACGTGCCAGAAAGCAGCTCAATACCGATTGTTTTCGCGGTAGCCATGCTTTTTTTTGGTGTTGGAGCAGCTGACGCTGTAATGGGCAAAGGGACAACATTATTTTTTGTTGGAGTGGTTGCAGTAGTTAGCACAATGGCTTATTGGTTTTCAGTTGTAACAAGAGAATCGCACGCTGGCTTAGATACACCACAACTTAACACTTCATACGTATATGGTATGGCTTGGTTTATTTTCTCAGAAGTAATGTTCTTTGCCGCATTTTTTGGAGCACTTTTTTACATAAGAACATTTTCAATACCTTGGCTGGGAGGCGAAGGTGCAACTGCAAAGGGTATGGCCGGCGATCTTTTATGGCCAGATTTTGAGGCAACATGGCCTCCAATGATTACACCAGAGCAAAGTTTATTGGGTGACCAAGCTGTTACTAAAGGGCCCGGAGAGAGCATGTATTTGCATAGCATAAGAAACATAGCTACATGGCTTCCTCTATATAACACAATTGTTTTATTATCATCTAGCGCTACCGTTCATTTTGCTCATATGGCTTTGAAAGAAAATAATAGAAAAAGGTTTAATTTTTGGCTTGGAATAACTGTTTCGCTGGCTTTTATTTTTGTCATTTTGCAAGCCTTGGAATATTACGAAGCATACAGCCACTTAGGCCTTACTTTAGACACAGGTGTTTATGGAACTACATTCTTTATGCTCACCGGATTTCATGGCATGCATGTTTTAATTGGCGGTATATTTTTGGCCACTCAGCTCGTTAGATCGACAGGGTTTAATCATTTCACTGACAAAGAACATTTTGGCTTTGAAGCAGCTTCATGGTACTGGCATTTCGTTGATGTTGTCTGGGTCTGCTTGTTTCTTTTTGTATATATTCTCTAGTCCCAAGGGGCCTGATTACCTAACTGACCAGTAGAAATACCATAGATAATGAGAACTATTAAAATTGCGCCAAGGGTTACACGAAAACCTAGACCATATAAGATGCGTTTTTTTGTTGGGTTGCCACGATCTACGAACAGAAAAAATAAACTGGAAGCTAAGCTTATTAAAACCAATATAAGTAAAATAATAATGATAGTTTTTAACACGGAGATATTAAAACATTGAATAGCTTTAAATCAAAGATATTAATTTTTGCAATTATTTTTGTTCCTATAACAATCAGCCTTGGTTTATGGCAAATACAAAGAGCAGATGAAAAAAGAGAAATAATAGCTAACTATGATGAGCTTCTTACTTCTTCACCGGTTAATATCGAAATTAAAACCAATTACCAGAACTGGCAACCAGTTGAAACTATTGGGACATATAAAGATCTAGTCGTATTTGAGGACAATGCGATCCTCAACGGTAAGGCAGGCTTCAAAATTTATCATCTTTTTCAAAACGGCGATGGCTCTATGATATTTGTACATAGAGGCTTCATTGAAAGAAACCTTATAAAAAATAATTTGCCAAATGTTGATATCCCAAAAGGAAAAAAAGTGCTTGGAGGTAGTGTTCTTATTAAAAACAACAATACATTTGTTAAAGATGTTGAGGAGTCTGATTTTAGAATTATTCAGGAATTTAATACTGATTCGTTAATAAAAAAATTTCCTCTATTGAAAGACAACTATTTGCACCCATTTTTACTAAACCTAGACACAAGGAATGAAGATAAATTTTTATCAATTGAAAAGCCAGTTAATATGACTGCAAGCAAACACATAGGTTACGCGATACAGTGGTTTGGTTTATGTGCAGCCTTGATTATATTGACGATTTACGCATATAGGAGAAAGGATGGATAGACAATATAGATTAGCATTATTAATTTTGCTTATACCTCTCATTACACTAACAGCCTCAACCTTGACGTATTTTCTTGGATATAAGCCAACGATAAACACTATGGGCACCCCTATTGAGCCAAAGATCGAAACAAAAAATATTGTCCTCACCTCTGAAGATGGTAGCAAGTTTGAATTTGTTCCTGGCAAGTTTTATTTCGTATATTTTGATAATTTTGAAGATGAAGAGCTGAGCGCAAAAAAATACGAAATAGCCCGAAGCTCTAAACTTACTCTTAGAAGAGAAGGACACAGATTGTTAAGAATAGTGGTTTATAAAAATAAAGAAATGTTTGAAAAAGCAAAAAGTCTTAGATCAGAATATCCTGGCGTAGTTTTTTTGTACGATGAGGGCGATTTATTTAACAAAAATATTTCGGACAGACTTGAAGATCCATATTCTTCAAACTCATTATTTATAGTCGACTCTTTCGCGCTTGTTATTTGGGAGTTCCAGGATGATTTAACATTCAATGATATTTTTGAGGAGGTTAAGGAAATATTATGAATCTTTTAACAACAAAAGCCTTCTCAGCCATAGGTATAGCTTTTTGTTTTGTGGTCATTGGTCTTGGTGCTTGGACGAGGCTGGCAGATGCTGGACTGGGCTGTCCCGATTGGCCTGGTTGTTATGGCTTTGTAACTTTCCCTACCACCCCTGATGAGATAGCCATTGCAGAAAATCTGTTTCCAGACTCGCCAGT